>ENA-OPEA01000117-OPEA01000117.1-human-gut-metagenome-genome-assembly--contig:-NODE-117-length-47667-cov-9.890511_pt1 | contig 47667 bp, 31 predicted proteins | sample MGYA00241623_ERZ501509 | MGnify/ENA primary metagenome ERZ501509 (study PRJEB25962, sample SAMEA2042571) | human gut metagenome | biome: human gut; feature: human-associated habitat; material: faeces... | reverse complement strand
CGAGTGGCAACGGTCAAAACGTCAATGCGATCGACCACATAGAGCTAAGCACGCGAGCATCGGAAGCGGAAATTAAGAAAGACGGAAGATGAAACTAATCGAACAGATACTCGCCAAGAATAATGTACGCGAGGCACTCAATCGTGTTGTGAGCAACAAGGGCGCCTCGGGTATAGACGGTATGAAAGTCGAGGAGCTCCGCGACTATATGAACGCCAATTGGACGAGCATCAAGCAGTCGATCCTAGAGCGTAGGTACAAGCCAGCCCCCGTACGGAGGGTTGAGATACCTAAGCCCAACGGAGGCGTACGCAAGCTCGGTATCCCGACCGTTGTCGACCGAACCCTTCAACAATCGATTGTCCAAGTCCTGACTCCCATCTTCGAGGCAGAGTTTCAAGAGAACAGCTACGGCTTCCGCCCCGGCAGGAGCTGTGAGCAAGCCGTTCAGAAGCTTTTGGAATACCTCAACGAGGGAGCGGAGTGGATAGTTGACATAGACTTGGAGAAGTTCTTCGACAATGTTCCACAAGACAAACTGATGAGTTATGTGGGTCGTGTGATCCATGACCCAGACACCGAAAGTCTGATACGCAAGTATCTGAAGTCGGGCGTAATGGAGAATGGTCTTTACGAAGCCACAGAACTCGGCACGCCCCAAGGTGGCAATTTGTCCCCCTTGTTGAGCAATGTGATGCTCAACGAGCTAGATAAGGAAATGGTCAGACGGGGGCTGCGCTATGTTCGATACGCAGACGACTGCGTCATAGCAGTAAGAAGCGAAGCAAGTGCCAAACGAGTGATGCACTCTGTCACCCAATGGATAGAGCGTGTCCTCGGGCTTAAGGTCAATGCCACCAAAACGCACGTCTGCCGGCCGAGCAAACTTAAGTACCTCGGTTTTGGATTTTACAAATCCCCTCAGACCAAGCAGTGGACGGCAAGACCTCACGAGGACTCCGTAGCGAAGTTTGTCAGGAAGCTGAAGAAACTATGCAAACGCTCGTGGAGCATCTCCATGACTGCCCGTATCACAATGCTGAACAGAGTGATACGTGGATGGATAAACTACTTTGCCATTGGAGCTATGAAAGGCAAGATGGTAGGGATAGACGAACATCTGCGCACGATGCTACGTAAGGTGATATGGAAGCAATGGAAAACACCTCGAAAGCGAGCCTGGGGGCTACGCAAGCTTGGTATCTGCAACGACTTAGCCAAGCTCACCTCGTGCAGCGGAGACCGCTACGAATGGGTGGTGAGACGTACATGCGTGGTACGAGCAATATCGAAAGATGTGCTAGCCCGCAGAGGCCTCGTAAGCTGTTTGGACTACTATGCGATTAGACACTCTTTGAAAACGAATTAAACCGCCGTATGCCGAACGGCACGTACGGTGGTGTGAGAGGAAAGGAAACGAAAGTAGGTCAGAAAACTTTCGTTTCCCGACCTACTCGATTAAGTCTCGTGATATGCGAGACGAGTAGTTTCTTTAGTCTAGTATAGTGACCCAGCCGTGTGTATCAGGCTCGTCGCCGTACTGGATGCCACGTAGCTTGTTGTAGAGCTTCTGGCAGATAGGACCGGGCTTACCATCCTTAGAGATCTGGTAAGTCTTGTGCTCATCGAGGTCATCGACACGTAGTATCGGGCTGATGACAGCAGCCGTACCACAAGCACCAGCCTCCTCAAAGGTAGCTAGCTCCTCCTCAGGTACATGATGACGCTCTACCTTCAGACCGAGGTCCTCAGCGAGCTGCATCAAGCTCTTGTTCGTGATAGAGGGTAGGATAGAGGTAGACTCAGGTGTGATGTAAGTGTTGTCTCTAATTCCGAAGAAGTTAGCTGGACCGCACTCATCGATATACTTCTTCTCCTTAGCATCGAGGAAGAGGCAAGCGCTGTAGCCCTTCTCATGAGCTAGGACGGTAGGTACCATACCAGCAGCATAGTTACCACCGACCTTGATCGTACCAGTACCCAGAGGAGCGGCACGGTCATAGCCACGCATGATAGCCATAGGAGTAGGCTTGAAGCCCTCCTTGAAGTAAGGCCCTACGGGAGATACGAAGACGATAAAGAGGTACTCAGGAGCTGGCTTGACACCTACCTGCTCACCTAGTCCGAGTAGGAGTGGGCGGATGTAGAGTGAAGCACCGCTCTCGTAGGGAGGTACGTAGTCCTTGTTGAGTTCGACAGCCTTCTTGACAGCCTTGATAAAGAGCTCTTCGGGTACGGGAGCCATGACGACACCCTCAGCTGAGCGGATCATACGCTTAGCATTCTCCTCGACACGGAAGAGGCGGATCTTACCATCCTTGCCACGGTAAGCCTTCAGACCCTCAAAAGCCTCCTGACCGTAGTGCAGACAGGTAGCGCCCATGTGTAGCGTGACCGTCTCCAGTGAAGAGACCTCTAGCTCACCCCACTTGCCATCACGATAGTAACAGCGTACGTTGTAATCGGTCTTGAGGTAACCAAACCCCAATGATGACCAGTCCAAATTCTTCATACTATATATAGGTAATAAAGTTGTTAGTAAAGTCCGTAGTAACGATTGGTCTACAAAGATACCTATTTTATTTGGTATTAGACGACTCAAAACTAACCTCTCCCCGCAAATCTTACGACTACCCCTTTGGAGGAACGCACGGCTCGACAGAAAAAGTCAATCTCCACGTAGGTATTTCCAAATCTCCACGTGGAAAAGAAAAATTCTCCACGTGGAGACGAAATAAAACTTCGGAGGAATCAAATGAAACTTCGGAGGAATCGTTTAGCGCCTACGTGGAGAATAAAAAATAGCCACGTGGGGTTTTGAGATTCTCCACGTGGCTATCGTGTAGTAGGATCTTCAGGAGCGTTTGTTAGCTCTGCTGAAGATCTCTGAGCATAGGCACTATCTGACGAGGACTTTGTAGGCCTTCCCGTCTATCGATACGATGTAGGTCGCATCGGAGAGGTGGCGGATAGTGGTAGCTCGGTGTGGCTCGGTAACGAAGCTGGCGACCTGATCGCCCGTGGTGTCGTAGACGATCACCTGTGCCTGCTGCGGGGTCGTCACCTCGATGGTGTGCGGAGCCGTCGTGATGCGGTAGCTTGCCTCGTCGATACGCACGATGCTGTTGGGACACCCAGAGCCGTCGCCTGTGACATCGACCTGCCAACCCTTTTGCGTGGCTATGTCGGTCTTGGCGGTTGCCACCTCGGGATTGCCTGCGATGCGGATCTCTCCAGTGGTGACCTTAGGCAGTGCCTCGAAGAGCTGATTCATATCGCAGGGCTTGATGGCGCACTGGTCCACCGATAGGTAGTTTAGCTTGTTGCAGCTACCTAGCGTCAGGCTCTGGAGCGGGTTCTGTGTTAGCTTTACTTTGGTCAGGCTGGGCGACTCTGGGATCTCTAGTCTGGTGAGCCCGCACTCCATCGCTGAGAACTGCTGTAGCGCCGAGTGTGGCGCGAAGGTTATCTGCGTGAGGTTGGGATTGACAGAGCAGAAGAGTCGGTTGAGCTTCGCACACTTGGAGACATCTAGCTGGGTCAAGAGATTGGATCCACAAGCAAATCCTTTCAAGCTCTCGCAAGCATCGAGACGGAGCTCTTTGATCTGATTATTGGCACAGTTAAACTCTTCGAGCTTCTTGCAGCTTGACAGGTCAAGCTGCTGAATGCGGTTGGTGTGACACATGATGAGCGTCGCCTTGGACAGGTTGGAGAGGTCGAGCTGCTCGATGTTGTTGGCACTACACTCGAGCTCTTGGAGGAGCTTGCAGTGAGCAATGTCTAGGCGGCCGATCTGATTTTCGTAGCAGTAGAGATACTGCAGGTAGTTGAGTCCTGTGAGGTCTAGCTCCTTGATCTGATTCTTACCACAGCTGAGGTCTACTAGGTAGGGACAACCCGTGACCTTGATGGAGGTGATAGCGTTTTCGTGGCAATAGAGCGTGCCTAGCTCCGGATTGTTTGAAGCGTCGATGGCGGTGATGGCCTCTCCGTTTTTACTGCAGCTAAAGTCTGCGACATTGCTATGTAGCCGGACGGTACTCCCTGGGCATACTATGTGAAACTCTGAGGGATTGTCGTAGTCGGAGCTGATGAGCATCTTCTGAAAGGTGCCTGGAGTAGCCTCTATCCAGACGTAGGAATCAGGCTCGTAGACACGCATCGTCACCGTAATGTTGCTCCCAGGCTTGGTGGTTAGCGTGATGACTGGGGTTCCCGCAGGGGGCGCCTCGACATCTCCCGAGGGGCAGCCCGTGTTGTCACCCTGTACGTCCACCTGCCAGTTTCTCTGCTGGGCTAGTGTAGTGGTAGAGGTGGTGGCACCAGGATTGCCAACGATCGATAGATTGCCCTGACTCTGAGGTGTCGGGAGAGAGCGAAAGAGATCGTTCAGACTGCAGGCGTCCATCCTGTTTTCATCGGCAGATAGGTGAACGAGGGCTGTGCAGTCGGTCACATCTAGTGCGGTAAGCCGGTTAGCGTATATGGAGAGCCTCTCGAGAGCTGCGAAGCCTGTGAGCGTGATCGAGGAGAGCTGGTTATTGCTCGCATTGAGACTGTTGAGGAGCGTGCAGCCAGCTATCTGTAGTTGAGTGATCTGATTGTCGGAGCAAGAGAGCGTGGTGAGCGTAGCTCGGGACGATGTGAGGTCGAGCTGCGTCAGTTTGTTTTCTGAGCAGTCGACACTTGTGAGCTTAGGAGATAAGTGGCAGTCTAGAGCGGTCAACTGATTATCATAAATGTCTAGATCCTCTAGCAGAGGCAACTTGTTCAAGTCTAAGCTCTGAATCTTGTTTTGGTAAGCAGAGAGGAGGCTTATCTCATTGGTTTCAGGAAGTGCGATAGATGCGATCTGGTTTTCTCCAGCGTAGACCGCCTGTAGTTTGGAGCAGGTGGAGAGGTCTAGGGCAGTGAGCGCGTTTTGGGCGCAGTTCATCTTCTGCAGCTTTACAGCACTCGTGAGCGCTAAGGAGGTAAGCTGATTATTGAAACAGGATAGCTCCTCTAGGGCGGCACAGCCCGACAGGTCGAGTGACGTGAGTGCATTCGCAGCGCAGCTCAGGAGACGGAGCTTAGTGCACCCCTTGACGGACAGAGTGGTGAGCGCATTATTGTCGCAGTAGAGCTGCTCGAGGGGTGTGAAGTTCGTCGCGTCTACACCTGTGATGGCCGCTCCATTGGCGGGGCAGCCGAAGACGTGGAAGGAGCCATAGATCTTCACCCGCCCGGCGGTGGAGGTGTACTTAAAGACTGTCGGCACGCTGGGATTGTCTCCGATAGAGAGTGGCGTAAACTCTCCCTCTTGTAGCTCTATCCAAGCTTGTCGTGCGTCAGATCGCGCTATGAGACCAAACTGAAACGTCTTGCCAGGCTGTACCTCTAGCGTGATGCATTTCGTTCCCATCGGGGGAACACTCTGCGCCCACATCGCAGATGTGGTGAGCAGAGTGAGTAGGAGTAAGAGAGCTTTCTTTGTCATAGCTTCTTCTGTTGATTATAATGATAGACCCCGTGAGGGGGTGATCCTATTAGAGTACGAGGATGGGTGCCGTAGCAGTGCTCCCGTCCGCTCTATTGAGCAGTGCGACATACTTGCCGGTCGCTAGAGGCAGTGCCAGCGTGGTGGCTCCGGAAGGCTCGAGACGTGCTACGACGGCACCCGAGAGGTCAACGATCATCAGCGACGTGACGGGGACCGCACTCTCTAGGTGGAGTTGCTGTGCCTCGCTGTCGTAGTAGATGCGCAGGTCGTCTGCTATCGGAGCGGGCGCGTCGATGCCGTTGAAGTATCCGTCGACCGTTAGCTCCCAAAAGCCTGACCGCAGTGTCGGCTGCAGGTCGTCTGACTTCCCCTCTTCGTCATCGTCGGCCCGTAGCGCCGAGCGAGGCTGTGTGCTACCCATCTTGACACTAGAGATGAGGCATACATAGCGACAAGCGTCCTCTTTGGAGACTCCGTGGAGCGTTAGCTTAGCCTCATTGGCGTTAGGGACAGGCTGTAGCGTGGTCATATTGTACCACCGATAGTGCTCGTCGCCGATGAGCGTGCCTGGATAGGTGGCGTCAAAGGTAACGTCGCTGCCTGACGTGACGCTCTCCTTATGAGGCTCACTGTAAGCTTGCTGCATACCAAAGCGGAAGATACAATCTTTGTTTTTGATGAACCGATCCCACGCCTTAAAGTCCGCAAAGGAGAAGCGACAGTTGCGCACATCGATCATATCTAGATTCTCGAGCTTCTTGTAGATCGCAGGCACGGCGCCTGAGAGATTGTTGTCTCTGAGGGCGATCTTGCCCAGCTCAGTCGCATCTTGCCACGTGGCGGGGATAGAGCCTGTGAATTGGTTGTATCCTAGGTCCAGGTACCAAAGCTTCTTCGGCAGTTGTTGTGGTAATGCACCTGTGAACTGGTTGTGGTCGGCAAAAAAGGCTTCGCAGTCCTCCATTGTGCTCAAGTCTTCTGGCAGAGAACCTGTAAACTTATTGTCAGAGCAGGAGAAGCGCTGCAAGCGAGGTAACATCGTGATGCTCTCGGGGAAGGGCCCTGTGAACTGGTTGCTGTTGAGGTAGAGTCGTCCTGGCTCTGTAACGCCTAGTCCCAGCTCTAGGGGCTTGCCGAGGTTGACGAGGGTGCTCAGGTCTGGTATCTCGCCGCTCATCTTGTTGTTTTGGACAGAGAGGATCTGCAGTTCGGTACACTCACCGATAGAGGCGGGAATAGAGCCCGTCAGCTGGTTGAAGGAGAGCTCTAAAACCTGCAGATTGCGACAGAGACCGATCTGCTCGGGCAGCTGTCCTGAGAGATTGGAGAAAGAAGCATCGAGATGCTCCAGCTGAGGCATCTTAGAGATGTCGGGGAGCGTGCCGGTTACCTCTGAGATCACATTGCCCTTGTCATCTACATTATAGAAGTTTGCCAAGTGTAGGATCTTCAGATTGACCAATTTGTCTAGGTTAGGCAGCTGTCCCGTCCATAGATTGCTACTGAGCATCAGCGCCTGCAGTTGCGTCATCGAGCCAAACGCCTCAGGGATAGGGCCTGAGAGCTTATTGTTGGAGAGACCCACGAGACGTAGCTCAGGGAGTGCTGTGAAAAAGCTCTTCGGCAGTTGTCCCGTCAGTCCTACCCCATCAAGCGCAATGCCCTGCACGTGGCCGCCTTCGATGATTACACCAGCGTACTTGTCTGGTCCTGAAGCTGCACGCCAATTGTACCCCTCAGCCCAACCAGCACCACCGCACTGGTCATAGATCTCGAGGAGAGCCTGCTGCTCCGATGCGGGGATGACGCCCTGAGCCTGTAGCGAGGAGCTAGTGCTCCCCCAGCCGAAAAGGAGGAGGAGACTAGCTAAGATGATCGTATAGAGTTGAGATTGCTTAGCGTACATATACCTTGTAGCTTGATTGATTGACCGTAACGATGTAGAGACCCTCAGCTAGTGGCAGCTCATACGTACCAGCGGGCAGATAGTGAAAGGCTAGCTGTAGACCGCTAGGCGAGTAGATAGAGACGAGACTCTCAGCGTCAGCCAGCTCTAGGTGGAGCGCAGCTAGAGCGCCGTACACGACAGTAGGGGCGACCGTCTGTGGCTGCTGCACGGCAACGGTGATCGTCGGGTCGACCTTGTAGTTCTTAAAGTTGCACCACGCATCGGCTGCTTGGTAAGCTTCTTTGATCTCCTCCGAAGCGACAACGACCGTGACCGTCTCGTAATGCTTCTCGGTGAATGCGTTCTCTGACGTGACAGGAGGCTCCTCGCGCAGCGTTGTGATCGTCTCTAGGGCATCACAAGCGAAGAATGCCATATCCTTGATCTCGTTAACATTTTCGCCCAGCCAGATCTGCTTGATGTGTGAGCAATTGACAAAAGCTTGCTCGCCGATGTCGGCAACCTTCTTAGGAAAGCGAACTTCCCGCAGCGAGACACAGTCGAAGAAACCATAGTCTGGTATTAGCTCGATGCTATCGGGGAAGACGATCGCCTCTAGCGAAGTGCAGCCATGGAAGACGCTCTCGCCAAGGTTCAGAGCCGTCTGAGGTAGCGCTATACTACGCAGCGCAGTGCAGTAGCTAAAGGCATCCTCCTCGATGTCGGTCACACCCTCCGGTAGCACCACCTCCTCGAGAAGCATCGCTTGACTACAACTAGAGGCGGGGATCGTCGTGAGCTGCTTAGGATAGGTCAGCTTGCGCAGCTGAGCGTAACCCTTAAAGTTGAAGCCTTCTAGCGGATTGGCCTCAGCATCATAGGTGACCTCACCTAGATCTAGCTCCTGCATGCGAGGCAGCTGAGTAAGCGCCTCCAGGTCGGCACTTGTTATCGTACCCGTTAGTTTGACCGCACGGTATAGTTCAGGCGTTGTCAGAGCGGTGATGGTACCCTCTAGTGGCTTCTCGGCAGAGACTGCAGCAGTAAGCGTCAGCATCTCCGATACGTTGGCAAACTCTTTCCACCCATCAGCTGCTGTGTAGGCATCCTTGGCACCCTCAGGAACGACAAGCGTTAGCTCGCTCATAGCAGAGAGATCGGCTAGACCAGCTAGATCCTCCTTCTTGTTAGAGACGACGGGTGTCGGATTGGTCACGATCAAAGTCTTGAGTGCATCACAACCACCGAATGCCTTGTCGCTCATCTTCTTCATCGAGCGAGGTAGCGTCACCGTCTCCAGGCTCTTACAGTGGGCGAAGGCGCCATATAGTATCTCCTCACACCCGTCAGGTATCGTCACTTCAGTGATCGCTGTGCGAGCGAAAGCACCGCCCATCAGAGTCTTGAGCTTGGAGGGGAGGACGATACTAGCAAGTGCTTCGCAACCGCTGAAGGCATTGCCCCCGATCCTAGTTACGCCAGCGGGGATCATGATCTCCTCTAGTGCAGCACAGTTCATAAATGCTTGGTCGCCGATAGTCTCCATCGCCATACTCTGTATGGTGACACTCGTAAGAGCTACGCAGCCATTGAATGCGTCATGCTCGATAGTGCGCATCAGTGGTGGTAGTTGTATCTCGGAGAGACTCGTGCAGCCTTCGAAGGCTGAGACACCGATCGTGCTAAGCATCTCTGGTAAGTCTAGCTCCTCAAGAGAGGTACAGCCCTTAAAGGTAGAGAAGGAGATCTCACGCATCGTAGCGGGTAGTGTCACCTCGGAGAGCGCCTCGCAATCCTGAAAGAGAGACTTACCTATATAGCTGACCTCTCCAGGTATCTCCACCTGTGCGAGGAGCTTGCACCTCTCGAAGGCTGAAGACCCAAGCGAGTCAATCGACTCAGGGAGCTCGATAGCCTCTAGGCTCTCGCACCAGCCAAATGACAGTTCGCCCACATAGGTAAGTGTGCTAGGCAGATGTATCTCGGTTAGCTTGGTGCCGTTTTGTAAGCAGCGAGTCCCTAGTCGAGTCACACTGTTCGGTAGTGTTATCGAGGTGAGGCTCTCTGCCAGTTCACCCGCAAAGAGGAAGTAACCCGGCATGGTCCCAGGTACTGTCTCGACAGTCTCCGACATATAGGGATTGCCCTCGTAACTACCGCCAGCGACGACCTCCACGCCAGAGAGGTCGAGTGAGGTGATGCCAGCCGTCTTCCTCAGCGCTCCGAAGTCGTCCGCATTGAGCGACCCCGTGATCACTAGATTAGACAGCTCGGTCGTTTCGCTCAGCTTCGCCTGGAGCGTGCCTGGCTCAGTGACCTCGATCGTGGTCTGAGCCGATAGTGACGCTATGCCCCACCATAAGAGCAGTGAGAGCGCATAGGTCAATAAAGTGTAGTAATGCTTCATATACTATGTGATTTGATTAGTGTCATGGGAGCGCTAGAAGAGGCGATCGCTCCGATATCTGAGTCTTGTCGCATACTAGCTCCACAAATGTACCCATTCTCATCGAGAGGCACAAGGTGGTCGAGCAGACCTCAATCTCGCAAATCGCTACACGTACTTGCCAGAAAAAGTCGATATCCACGTGGAGAATCTCAAATCCCCACGTGGATATTTTTTATTCTCCACGTGGAGGCGAAACGATTCCTCCGAAGTTTCATTTGATTCCTCCGAAGTTTTATTTCGTCCCCACGTGGAGAATTTTTCTTTTCCACGTGGAGAATTTAAATTTCCTCCGTAGGAAATGGAATTTTCGTGAGATGAAGAGGTGAGCGGATTGGGCTATTTTTGGTATCTTCGCATAGAAAACAAAAATCAGCATGACACAGAATATAAAAGTAGGAGACACTATCCGCTACCTCAATGCGTCGGGCGGTGGTGTCGTCAAGCGCATCGAGCGTGGTGTGGCGTGGGTCGAGGGCCCCGACGGCTTCGAGCTGCCCACACCGATACATGAATGCGTGGTGGTACACAACCGTGACACTTTCGTACCAGCATATAAGCCTCCCGTAGTGAAGCGACAAGAGCCGGCAGCGCAGCCAAACAAAAGCAGTGCGCCCGTGGCGACTCCCGCTACCCCAGAGACTGTCGAGAGCGCAGAGCAAGACTTGAGCTTTGTGGCTCCTATATCTAAGGGCCCTTGGTTTGACCGTCCAGGAGGTGAGCAGCTACAGGTGCATATCGCCTATCTCCCCGTATCGTATGAGCACTTCGGACAGTCTCCCTACGAGACTTATCTGATCAATGAGAGCAACTATCATCTCCTTTTCACCTATAGCACGACAACCTCAGCGGGAGGCTACAAGCTCCGCTCGGCGGGCGTCCTAGAGCCTGATATGCGGGTACTGGTCGAGGAGTTTGACGCGTCGGAGATCAACGATCATGCCGTCTCACACTTCCAGTTTATCGCATACAAGCCTGAGCGTACCTATCGCTCCATGCCACCCGTAGAGCGTCAGGTACGGATGGATGTGGTCAAACTGGTGAAGCGTCACTCCTTTCGTGAGAACCCCTTCTTTGATGAGGATGCCCTTGTGATCCCAGTCCTAGAGGCATACGATGGCACCCAGCAAGCTCCTGCAGAGGAGCCAGCACCAGCGACGAATCGCTCAGGAGCCTTGCCACAGCGTGCTATCGAGCGTGCAGAGCAAGTGACAGCAGCACAAAAAGGATCACAGAAGGCTCCGCAAAAGCCTACTAAGAAGAGTACAGCTAAGACTAAGTCTGAGCCCAAGCGCCCCGACGCCCCAGCAGCTCCACAGGCTGTGCCCGCGACGCCTGAGCAAACTATCGAGAAGGTGGGACTAGAGGCGGAGCGTATCCTCCCGAATGCTACAGGGATGACCCCACACGAGGTGCTGCTCTACCAGCTGAAGAACTTCCGCCGTGAGCTAGACAAGCGCCTCGATCGTCGTGGCAGCAAGGTGGTCTTCATCCATGGAGCTGGTCAGGGCGTCCTGCATCAACTGATCATCAACCGCATCGAGCAGGACTACCCGATGGTGCAGTATCGAGACGTCACGTTCGACGGATTTCCGATGGGTGCTATCGAAGTCACTATCTCCGAAAAATAACGACACATCGTGCTAGAGATCGAGCGCAAGTACCTCGTCAGTCGTGATGACTACCTCCGAGAGGCGTCTCACCACCACCATATCCGTCAGGGCTATCTGACAGCAGACGGACGGGTGACGGTGCGGGTGCGCATCATCGACGATGAGGCGCGACTCACTATCAAGGGAGGCTCCACTGCCGACGGACTCATCCGCTCCGAGTGGGAGTACCCGCTCCCTGTCACCGATGCTGAGGAGATGCTGAGCCAGTGCGCTAGCAGTAGCCTTGAGAAGGTGCGCTACTACGTGCCTTACGAGGGCTTCGTGTGGGAGGTAGACCGCTTTGGCGGGCGGCTAGAAGGTCTGGTCATGGCAGAGGTGGAGCTGACGAGCCCTGCAGATCGTCCTGAGCTACCCTCTTGGCTGGGGCGTGAGGTGACGGGCGACCCGCGCTACTACAACGCTATGCTAGCGCAAGAGCTGGCGCCACCACCCACCACTTGAGACTGTTGCAAAAGTCAACAGTCTCTACTTAAGAGAATCAATGTAATACACTATATAAAGATAACTACCTATGACAACTCACCTAAGAAGAGTACTCCTGCTCCTGCTGGCTAGTCTCTCCCTCTCGGCTGTAGCACTGGCCGACGGAGGTATGTGGCTACTGGAGCAGATGGCAGACCAAGCTGACGAACTCCAAGCTAAGGGGCTACAGATCCCTGTGGAGGAGATATACAATCCCGATGGCCCTTGTTTGCAGCGTGCAGTCGTGATGTTTGACGGGGGCTGCTCAGGCGTCTTCGTATCGAACCAAGGACTCGTTTTGACCAACCACCACTGTGGCTACGATCAGATACAGAGCCACTCAGCCGTAGAGCACAACTACCTACGTGACGGCATCTGGACGCAGTCGATGCGTGAGGAGCTACCCTGTCCAGGACTAGAGGTGATCTCTATCGATAAGATCACCAACGTGACCGACCAGGTGAACAAGCTGCTCAAGGAGTCTCCCTACAAGGAGGACCCGATGGCGGCTTTCTCCATTGCGACACTAACCAAGATGATCCCCGCTATCGTAGGCGAGGAGGCAATGAAGCAGCCTGGCATACGTTACGAGCTGAAGCCCTTCTATGGGGGTAACCGCTACTACCTCTTTACCAAGAAGGTCTTTACCGACGTGCGTCTCGTAGCGGCTCCGCCCAGCGCTATCGGTAAGTATGGCTCCGACACGGACAACTGGATGTGGCCTCGCCACACGGGAGACTTCTCCATATTCCGTGTCTATGTGGACAAGAACAATAACCCCGCCGACTACAGCGCTGACAATGTGCCGTACAAGCCAGAGCGCTTTGCTGCAGTCTCTACTTCAGGCGTGCAGCGTGATGACTTTGCGCTGATTATGGGCTTCCCCGGGACGACCAATCACTTCTTCACAGAGGCGCAAGTGGACGAGTGGTCTGAGATAGACAATAACATACGTATCGAGATGCGTGGTCTGCGTCAGGAGGTGATGCTACGTCGTATGCTCGCTGACGAGAAGGTCAACATACAGTACGCAGCTAAGTACGCTTACTCGCAAAACGGCTACAAGCGCGCTCAAGGTGCCAACTGGGCAATCCGTACCCGTAACCTACAAGCGACCAAGCGTGCGCAGCAGGATGAGTTGGAGCAATGGGCTAAGGCAAACAACCGTCCCGAGGTGACCAAAGCTATCCAGACGATCGCTGACTGTGTCGCTGCGCGTCGGGAGGCGCGTCGTGTGCAGTGGTACCTCATGGAGGGCATCCTGACGCCAATCGAGTTTCTACAGATACCTCTAGTGGACGGCAAGAAGCTTCAGCAGTGGAGCGACCCGAAGGTGCGCGAGGAGATCATCAGCGAGCTGCGTAGTGGCTACGCTGCTTTCTATAATAAGGACTACGATCCAACGGTCGACAAAGAGGTTGCGACAGTGCTCTTGCAGCGCTACACGGAGCGTATCGATGAGGCGCACTGGCCAGAAGCTCTTCGTGAGGGGGTGGCTCAGTATCACTCGGTACAGGCTTATGTGACTCATCTCTTCGACAGCTCGATCTTTGCTGATCCAGCACGCTTCGAGGCTTTCCTCAAGACTCCCTCACGTGAGCAGCTGCTGAACGATCCGATGACGCAGTTTGCCGTATCGACCATCAATCTCTTTGTCCAGATGCGTGAGCAGCAGGCTGCTTACGATGATCCGATCAAGCTGGCTCACAGAGACTATGTGCGTGGCGCGATGGATATGCAAGGTGCGCGCAAGGTGTGGCCCGATGCTAACCTGACGCTCCGCTTTACCTACGGTAATGTGCGTGGCTACACTCCTCGCGACAACGTCTACTACGGTCATCAGACGACCCTCACGGGTGTGATGGAAAAGGAAGACCCCACGAGCTGGGAGTTTGCCCTGCCTGACCAAATCAAAGAGATCTACAAGCAAAAGGACTATGGTGTCTATGCGCTACCGAATGGCGAGATGCCAGTCAACTTCTGCGCTACGACCCACACGACGGGCGGTAACTCGGGGAGCCCTGTCTTCGACAGCAAGGGACGCCTGATCGGACTGAACTTCGACCGCAACTGGGAGGGTGTCGGTGGCGACATCGAGTACCTGCCAGACTACCAGAGGAGCATTATCCTAGATATACGCTACCTCCTCATGCTCGTCGACAAGTATGGTCACTGTCAGCGACTGCTCGACGAGATGAACCTTGTTAAGTAACCCACCTATGGAGACACTACAACTAGAGGAGCAGATCGTCAAGATGCTCCGCACCGTCTACGACCCTGAGATCCCTGTCAATATCTACGACCTAGGTCTTATCTACAACGTGGATATACAGGAGGAGGGTGCTAAGGTGGTGATCACGATGACACTCACGGCGCCCAATTGCCCGGCCGCAGACTTTATCCTACAAGATGTACAGATCAAGGTCGAGAGCATCAAGGGTGTCAAGCGGTGTGACATCGAGCTCACCTTCGACCCACCGTGGGATAGCTCGATGATGTCCGAAGAGGCACAGCTGGAGCTGGGCTTCCTCTAGGGCAAAGCATAGCTGATACCCTACCTATGGGAGCTATATACTTTCTATCCGATGCACACCTAGGGTCGCCTTATCACGACGATCCTAGGCGTGCTGAACTACGACTGGTCGCCTGGCTACGCTCCATAGCGGACGATGCCGAGGCGGTCTACCTGCTGGGCGATATGCTCGACTACTGGTTTGACTACAAGTATGTCGTGCCGAGGGGGGCGGTACGCTTCCTCGCAGCCCTGGCTGATCTCGTGGAGCGAGGTGTCGAGGTGCACTACATTATGGGCAATCACGACCTCTGGCTCACCGACTACTTTACCAAGGAGCTAGGTGTCATCGTGCATCGTGATACGGTCGTCTGCCAGCTCAAGGGGCGTACCTTCCGCCTGTCGCACGGACATCGTGAGTATGCCCTACGCTACAAGAAGGAGCGATGGCTCTTCGGTACATTCGAGAGCCGGCTCGCACGCTGTCTCTATGCAGCGATCCATCCTCGCTGGACGGTCGCCTTCGCACAGCGGTGGGCTTACCGCAATCGCCTGCGACAGATGCGAGCTGCCGACGATCCGTCACGACCTGGCCACAATCCGCAGATGAATGTGGAGCGAGACGAGTGGCTCGTGCAGTACACCAAGGAGCTGATCCCACAGCACCCCGAGATAGACTACTATATATATGGTCACCGTCACCTGCTGCTCAATCTCTCGCTCCCCGACGATCGTCGCTGCATCATCCTCGGCGACTGGATTCATTATAACTCTTACGCCCGCTGGGATGGCGAGGCACTCACCTTATCGCTCTACGACGAGCAGTAAATAAAACATCGGCTCATCTCGTCTTCGAGGTGAGCCGATGCTTGTAATTACTCAGAGGGGTCTGCTAACTGACTAGAGATGGTCCGCAAAGGGACGCACGGAGAGCCCCATCTGACGATAGTTGTCGACTAACTTACCGTCGTCAAAGATGCCCGCAGCACCCTCGCCGATCCACACGTAGTATGCTGACGTGTCACCATCAGGCGTGCTGGTCCAGTAGAAGCCATCGGTACCTACGTATACTTGGTTGCCCTCATCGACCTGACCCGCAAAGGGGAACTGACGCTCCACATCATTTTGCTTATCTTGAGCCCAAAAGCTCTCCTTAGCGACCTCTTCGATAGTCCCGTCAAAGCTCTCTCCGAGAGGACGTACGGTAACTGTTAGGAGACCGCCATCCTTCCCTTCTGATACTTGGTAGCGGTAGGCGGCTAGGAGCTTTTTGTCCTGAGCTGGGGGGAAGCCCTCCTCGGCAGCAGCCTTGGCAGGAGCTAGGCGGAGTGCATAGGAGATGCCATTGCCCATATTCTTGTAGTCAGAGCTGTAGGTAGCTTTTGTGTCTCCTATCTGAATAGCCTCCTCGACGGCTAGATGCTTGTTAGCGACTTGAAAGATGAGCGTAGGCTCCTCCAGGCTGGTGATAGGCGGAATGATCCCAGCCCACTCGTATCGTGAGCCTACGTGGGTACCTTGTGGCACTGACGTGAGCGCCTCTGAGTAGGTGAAGAAAGTCTTCACAGAATCACCCTCAAGGAGAAGATTCCCCTCAGAGATATAGTCTAGAGGCGTGACAGCCTTGACGACGATAGGCTTAGCCGGCTGTGGCTCTTCGTCACACGCTACGCAAGCCCCAAGTGCTAGTAGGATTACTAAGATGATAGACGGCTTTATCTGGATCATATTATTGATGGATTAAGTGATTTCGCTCTTGCTGAGACGGGTGGCTCACCACATCTCTTCGCAAATCTACTCAAAAAAGCGGACAGTCGTAAGTCCCACTAGTCAAGTTTAATTTGAGGTGTCTAGGGAGGAGGAAGGTTTATTTGCATGTTACGAAAAAAGCACTATCTTTGCGATAGAGACATAGTTTAACTTTATGGATACTTTTCCTCCCCCGTTATTATGTAGCGACAGTCCAGCACGCTTCAGGAGTAGTTCTCGAGTTCTACTCGTGGGGGGCGTGTGGGGAGTAGGATGGCACAACCAGCACAACACAATCAAGTCGAGATTAGGTAGCTACATCTCCTATCCGAAGAGTAGACTAGCTCGTCACCTCTTCTGCACCACGTATGATGATCCCATAGAACTTGCTCATACGTGGTCTATTGTTTTCTCCCTTTAGGAGCAAAAGCTCTCTAGCGATATCTTCATCAGTCTATACTAATCAACTAACATACATGCGCATATGAAGCGACTATTACCACTTATGCTGACACTGCTCACGATGCTCTTGACGGCTCTTACGAGTACGGCACAGGAGACAGCAGTGATTACGTTCTCCTCTACAGAGGGGGGGACAGCCTACGCCAATAATAAGGAATCTTGGGATGAGATTCAATCAGGCGATGCGCTACCCGTCGGGACGGAAGTCTCTCTACGGGTCGAGTGCGATGCACAGACACACTATGTCAAGGGCTGGGTCATCAATGGTGAATCCACCTACGCGTACACTATGTACATCGACTATACGATACAAGCGGGTGACAACATCTTGCAAGCTGTCGTAGAGCCACTCCCCGCTGAGGGCTTTAAGGTCACTTATCAGGCTGGTGCTGGGGGTAAGATCACACAGGCTCAGTATCAAGATAATCAGACCTATGCTATGGTGGACTTTGCCAGTGGCGACCTCGTACCCACAAGAAGTAGCGTTCAGCTTACTGCTGAGCCTGACAAGGGCTATGTGATCGACCATTGGACAGTCAATGGGAGCCCACGGGGTAACCAAAACCAAATCTATACTTACACTAGCTCACCGCTCGATATAGAGGTGACCTTCAAGCAAGTTACGATGCACACGGTCAACTACTCTGTAGAAAGTAATGGTACCATCCAGGCCACCTATCCTAAGAACTATATGGACGAGCCCTTCGATAGTGGAGCTGAACTACCAGAGGGAACGCAGGTGACCTTCTTTGTTGTCCCAGACAATGGATACAAGGTTGAGAAGTGGATCGTCAATGGTGTCGAGGAAGCTCCTGGTCAGGACTTCCCACAGAGACTACAGAAGATCCTTATGGAGGATCTGACGGTTCAAGCCGTCCTCATGAAGGAGAAGCCTAGGTATACGATCACCCTAGATCATGGTACAGGCGGTAGCATTGAGGGTAAGTACGTTGACGATGAGGGTTATAACAGAATCTTCGACTACCAAAACGACATCCAGGAGGGTACGGAACTCACTGTCCGTGCCACACCTGATCCAAATCGTATGGTCGACAAGTGGTACCTCAACAACAATGAGGTGGCACCCTCTGCTGAAGATCCTAACCTCTACATCCTAACGGTAACTGAACCTGCAACGGTATATGTCACCTTCAAGGAGGGACAGTCTGGCTATGTCGTTAACTACTCCGCTGGAGAGCATGGGGCGATTGAAAAGGCTGAGGTATATCTACCTTCAGGCATTACGACCTTTGAATCTGGAGAGACCATTTCTGCAGGCGTACACCTCAAGTTTACTGCTAAGCCTGACAAGGGCTATGAGGTGGATCAGTGGCTCGTCAATGATCAGCCATCTGAGCCCTTCTATGCTGGCAAGACTGAGTTTGAAACAGAAGTAGCGGGCAAGATGGATGTCCGAGTCACCTTCAAGAAGGGGGCTCCCCTCAGCTACCCTGTCTCTTGGACGCTAGAGGGCGGTCGCTTCTTCGTCGCTAAGTACAAGGCTGAGGGATCTGACGAGTGGACTGTTATCGAGAATGGGACCCTTGTCACAGAGGGTACCGAGCTCACCCTGTGGGTCAACCCAGGAGATAACAATGTAGTCAAGGAGTGGTATATCAACGGAGCTCTACGTGAAGACCTCGCCGGGATCACAGAGACTAAGATCACCATCGAGGGTGAGACCACGATCAAAGTCATTTGTGCCCCAGACACTCCTACGCCAGTGACTCATAAGGTGACCTACTCTGTCTCTCCTGAGGATCAGGCTACGATGACAGTGACTGACGCTAAGACTAACGAGGCTATCACCTCTGGAGCTGATGTCGTAGAGGGTACCGAAATAACTTGCCAGGTAGCAATCCCCGAGGGATCTATGTGGCAACTGGAGAAGTGGACTGTCGGTGGCGTAGACTATGCCGAGGGTGCCAAGAAGTCGTCTATCACGCTGACCGTAGACAAGGATCTCGAGATACAAGCTGTCCTACTAGACCATACCTTTATAGAGACTCCTGCGGGGGCTCGCTACGTGGTCTCTCTGCAAGATGGCGATCTACTGATCCAGGGACTCACCACGCCTACTCCTATATATCTATATAGTACGTCAGGTGAGTTGATTTTGTCTCGTCTGATGGATTCAAACTCCCTCTCTCTCCGTGATCTACCGCAGGGCGTCTACTACCTAGTCGTAGAGGGACACTCCTACAAGGTAGTCAAGTAATCTTATCTAATTGAGGTTAGGACATAATCTAGTCAGGTCCTCCACGGTCTTATCATCGTGGAGGGCCTGCGCACCGCAATAAGCATATTAAATCACACTAAATTCGTAACTAAATAAACTGAATGAACAAAAGCAACTTCACAAGTCTCTGTAGAGTATGGAGCACATTGTGCCTGCTCCTCTGCTGTGGCTTTGTATCGGTACTTCCCTTGTCTGCTCAGGAGCAGCCCGTATGGAAGTTTGTCCTGGGAGCTCCAGCCATAGAGTCTCCGATGGATGTAACTAAGACTGGCTTCACCGCCACTTGGAGTAATGTCGAGGCACAACAACTGAACGAAGATGGCACACCATGGAACACGGTCTTCTTTAGGCTTATTACAACTAGAGAGATCCTAGCAAAGAGTGATGGCTACTACAACATAGCCAATGCTACAGTCAAGCCCAATCCATCGGGAAAGAGGGAGTCTATCCCCGAGACCCCGACCTATCTTGACAAGCAGCTCTCTCAGCCAGGCTGGATCTCAGGACTATGCTACTGGACGCCCAACGGCTTCTCGATCAATGCGAAGGACCTAGAGGGCTCTGGGTATCCTGAGGATGCGATAGGAGTCAGTGCTCGTCTCACATCGCCGGTGATGGATCTCTCTAATGGGGATCGCAAGTATACGGTCGAATTTACAGCTAAAGCCCTACAAGCTAATAGCGATGTCAAGATGAAGGTCTTTGGCTACGGAGAGGAGATTGTCTATCTGAACGGAGTACCTGGGGTACGAGAGTTCAAGATACCGAACGATGGCAAGGAGCATAAGTTTAATTTCGACTTTGAGGGAGGTACTTGGTGCCACCGTATTGTCATAGAGCTTAATAACTTTGCAGAGATCGAGTTCTCTAAGAATATTGTCATCAAGCAAAATCTCAAGAAAGGGGATCGTGCCTACCGAAGCACCTCTTACTTTGTCCTACCGTCCGAACAGGTCAAGGCTGACTGTGAAAATCCTGCAGGTCTCTCTGGTCCTGAGGAGTATCGAGTTAAGTATTCGTATGTCTTTAAGGGGTTGGATAGTAGCATCCTGGATATTGATGCGGCAAAAGCCGAGGGTGAGCGCGTAGCCTACCGTATGCTCTACGCTGACAGCCGTCCTGGCTATCAAGGTAAGAAGAACCTTAGCAAGTCAACTTACTCTGAGCCTGCTTACTTTGACAACTTCGTGGATCCAAACGAATATCTCTATGTAGGATACTGCAACTATGAGGCTCCTAACTACAACGCATTAGTACCAGGCGGTGTCACATGGGCCGGCTATCACGGTGGAGCTATCAAGATGACTAAAGAGAAGCTCAAGGATCTAGTCGGTAGTCAGGTCGTCGGTCTACGATTTGTCTCTGCAGCCTCTATGCAGAAGGATCAAGTCAACAATGATCCAGGCTTCTACACTCCGAAGCTCCCTTGCATCTTCCTCGCAGAGTCTGTACCCACATGGGATCGATCAGACATCAACAATCTGAAGCTTATTACCCCGTGGAAGGCAATCCAAGTTACTACGGTCGAGAAGTTTAAAAACGGCTGGAATACCCTCTTCTTTGACGAGCCGTATGAGATCAAGGCCGAGAGCGAGTTCTTTGCTGGAGCTTATGCTTATGATGCTGCTCAGGCTGGTGGTATCCTCGTCAGAAGCTACCAGTCGCCAGGTGTAGACCCGAACTCTGCTTGGACAGCCTCTAACTGGAGTACCTATACTATCGAAGAGGCTCAGTTTGATAGTAAAGTGGATAAGGGAGAGGGCCCACTCCTGATGCAGCTCATCGTAAAGCCTAAGGATGCAGGTCCTACGATACAAAACCGTGGTGAGATTAGCGATCTGCAGTCGCCGCCCTTTATTTATACTGATGAGGAGCTCAAACCTACTGTACAGCTCTTTAACTCGGGTATCAAGGCTATCACTAAGATCAAGGTAGAGACAGATGTCGCTGGCAAGAAGCAGACGCAGACGATCGCACTGGACAAGCCTCTAGCCTCGTCGATCAGTAAGGTCGTCGAGCTACAAGCTATCGATCATGAGGGCATCTCTGGCAAATCTCAGCTCACCGTCACTCTTCTAGAGATCAATGGGGTGGCTCTCAAGACCCCATCTATACTAACGGCTGATCTAGAGATCCTCAAGCGAGACGAGGCCTTCGAGCGTACGACTCTCGTAGAGGTCTTTACCTCCGAGCAGTGCAAGTTCTGTCCAGCTGGTGTCTCATGGATGGACGAGCTGATCAATCAGCCAGGCAATGCTAAGATCAAGGAGCGTCTTGCGATTGTGTCGCATCACGCCTTCATCGCTCCAGACTTTATGATGCTCCCCTACAGCCAGGGACTAGCTCCATTCTATGGTGTCAAGAACTCGGCAGGAAACATCACGCTCGCTAGCACATCATCGCCGACGAATATGTTCAACCGTAAGCCTCTACCCGCACTGGGCGATGCTAAGGGTCAGAACGGATCTGTTTACAGCATTATAAGCAATCAAAACGAGCTTAATGAAGTCGCTAAGGCTGCTGAGGCAAATCCTGCTGCAGTCTTTGTAGAGGTCAAGCCTTGGTTCCAGAAGGAGAGCAACACGCTGAACGTCCTCGTACAGGGTCGTGCCTCTGCACGCTTGGATCGCTCTCGTCCAGTCTATCTGACTATCATGATGACTCAGGATCGTATCAAGCCTCGCCAGCAGGCTGGTAATGCGCCTACAGGCTTTATGCACACCAACGTGCTGAGGTATGTCGACGAGGCTGGATTTAAGGGCTCCGAGGTACAGTTTGATGACAAGGGAGCCTTTAAGGTCGTCAAGGACATCCCCGTCAAAGCTACTGATGCTACGACTGGTAGGCTCCCTGCGAATCTGTTCCTCCTCGAGGGTGACAATAAGAGCATTGAGGATGTGATGAAGGAGGTCAATGTCATCGCCTTCCTACACTACTACGAGCAGCTCCCCACCAATGACGATGTCGAGGAGAATGATCCGAGACTCCTCAAGAATGAGGTGCTCAACGCAGCACAGCGTCGTGTCTCCTTCACGAACTTTGAAGGCATCGAGGAGGTCACTCCTCAAGATGTCCAGGTGACTATAGAGGAGGGCGCTGTACGTGTCAACGTCCCTGTCGCTGGGCTACAGGTGTACGACATGACAGGTCGTCTCGTGCCCGCTACGGGACTTAAGGCTGGAGCTTATGTCGTTCGTCTTGAGCTACAGGACGGCTCCAAAATGTTTACTAAGGTTGTTGCCAAGTAAATCATAATCCTGAATGCTCCCCTAGGTCTCGACAGAATATGCTGACTTATGGGGAGCATTTAGACTTATCTAATCAACCATCAAAGCTTACATTATATACAACAGATACAGACAATGCACTATTTGAATAAACTATCAATAGTCTCGCTATTACTACTGAGTGCCACGGTCTCGCTCTTCGGTCAGAACTTGTTCTCGGGAGGAGATGGCTCTCAAGAAGATCCATATCAGATCGCTACGGAGGCTGACCTAAGGACATTAGCCTCTGAGGTCAATAGCGGACGTAACAACTTCTCAGGTGACTACTTCAAGCAGACAGCAGATATCACCTTTGAGATGAATGAGCCCATAGAGCCCATTGGAGGCCCTGTCCAGGGTGATGACTTTAAGCGCCCTAACGGGTCATGCTTTCAGGGGACGTACGATGGTGGGATGCACAAGATCTACAATCTCAACCTCTACGACGAGGAGCAGCTTGTCGAGGGTCACGATCCCCATATGGGCGTTGGACTCTTTGGACAACTGGGCGAAGGATCTACCGTTCAGAATGTAGTCATCGCCTCAGGTCATATCTATGGTTTTTCATCCGTAGGAGCCATAGTTGGTACAATCACCACAGGCAGTACACTGTCACGCTGTAAGGTAGGCCCCGATGTGCGCGTCATCGCTTGGGCAAATGGCGGTGGTCTTGTAGGTACCTCGTATGGTGATGGGATGAAAATTATCGAGTGTGCTAACTATGCCAATGTCGAGGTGTATGGTATGGGGCTACACAAGACGGCTGGAGGTATCATCGCATCGTCTTCGAGTACGGCCATCGAGGGATGTGCCAACTTTGGTGACATCTGGGCAAAAGGGGGCTTCGTAGGTGGTATCATAGGCTATATGCCTATGTCCACGGAGGATTTCATATTTGCTTATCCTGAGATAAAGAGCTGTATGAATGCTGGAGATATCTCTTCACAGGATCCCGCCTCTGGAGGTCTCTTAGGTGCCGTGGCATACAATCTCACCAACGATGATGGTCCTATCCCTCATCAGCTGGCCTCTAACTCGTATAGCTATGGTCAGACGATGGTAACCTTTACAGCTACGTATGGACCTATCTGTGCCTTGTATCTAAAGAGTTATCCAATCACTGTCTCAAAGGTCTACTATGACAAGGATCGCTACATTATGGAGCAAAAGCAGAACAATGCAGACGCAGAGACAGCCTTCGCTCTTGGTGAAGCAAAGAGTCACGCAGAGATCCTATCTCCCGACTTCATCACGACGCTCAACGATGGTGGCGTCTCAGCTTTTGAGGCTGACAAGCATAAGATCAATGGCACGATGCCTATCCTCAAGTGGATCAATGATACTTACGATGCGGAGATCGACAAGCCGAACCAGTATCGTACGGACATCCCGTTCTCCAAGGTCAAGCAGCATGCAGGTTCATTCTTCAACCCCAATCGCTCTGGAGACTTCCTCATCTACGATATGAGTATGCAGATGCCCAATATCCAGGCTAAGTCGCTAGGATGTAATCTAGACAAGGGCTGGGTAGGTCGTGTACTGCCTATACAGGGTGGTAAGGAGTATCGGTTCTTTATGTCTACCTCGGCATTCCGTCGCTATCTCAAGGAGGATGGTATGTATGTGGATGGTCGTCCTGACAAGCCTGCAGATCACTGGCTCATCACACCTGCCTTTACGGTTACAGGAGATATCCCATGGTTCCACTGGCTAGGAGCTTCGGAAGATGGAGACGTGCCTTCGTCTTACGATCTTTATGTCGTAGAGGGCGCCGAGGAGCCTATGCCTAGTGAGATCCTTAAGTCCAAGCCTATCTATACTGTCGATAAGGAGGCTGAGATCCAAGGGCTTCAAGAGACTATTAATGACGAGCCTCGTTATTACTACGCTCTCACAGCTCACAAGGTAGATCTCTCTAAGTATATCGGTAAGAAGGTGAGACTAGCCTTTAGAGATCGCTCTATAGACCAGTACAACCTCTTCATCGGTCAGATGAAGATGGCTCAGGCTAATGCCATCAGTACGGTGGATAGCCGCGTCAACTGTCTCGTCGAGGTCTCTGAGCAGACGCTCTCAGCTACTCGTCCCGAGAGTCTCTTGACACTGTACAGCATCTCAGGTCAGCAGCTAGCTCAGACATCAGATCAGCTTGTCTATCGTGGTCAGCCTGGTGTCTATGTTCTAGTCGTATCTGATGCTACTGGTTATACCGAAAGGCGCAAGGTAGTACTCTACTAGTCTCTATACTGGAGATCGACCTCGATGAGCCCACAAAGAGGATTCCTTGGGGTCGATCTCTCTTTTTCCTCACATTACTAAACCCTCATTTCAATGAAACGAACGATTACACTCTTACTAGCCTGTATGGCTTTGTCGGCAGCGATGAGTCTGTCGGCTCAAGAGCTACAGACCCGCAAGGCTCTGGTCAATCCACGGAATGCTGGTGCCGAGATCACCGTGCTTTCAGGGCACTCAGGTCTGCGCTCCACCTTTATCTCTCCAGCGGAGGCAAAGGGCGATCTGAGGTTCTTCCTCAAGGAGGACTTCTCTCTCATGACCGCTGGTAGTGAGTTAGCACCTGACACCGTCGGGACTATCTGCGCTCCCGATGGAACGTACAAGTATCGCATCTGGCAAAACATCGACCCTCAGTACACTCACTGGCGTGGCTGGGGTGGTACATTTGATGGTCTAACCTTCGAGGAGTGCCAGGGCAAAGGCTCCACACATGCTGCTGGTGGTACTATACATCTAGGGAGCAAGGAGGGCGCCAAGCTCAATACGCCTCCCCTAGATCTGATGGATGTCAAGCTACATGAGGATGACCTCACGAGTGACAATATCATCGTCATACGCTTTAAGGCCAAGGTGACACAGCCTATCGACCCTAAGCTCTGCATGGTAAGGCTCTTCGTCGAGTCTGCTGAGACCTCTTGGTATCGAGACGGTGACAATCCCGTCTACAAGGGTGAGTGGAGCGTACTACGTCCTCTGACTCCAGAGATTACGACCCTATCGACAGAGTGGGAGACCTATGAAATGGCCTTCGCTGGTGCTGGCCATAGCACCATCGTCAATATGGGCTTTCAGGTGATGCCACTGAGTCGAGAGATCGCTGAGACTGGTGATTACCACTTTGACCTCCTCCTAGACGATGTCGAGGTGTACAAGATGAAGCCCTTCCTACCCATTCCGAAGGTGACAAGCTTTACAGACTTTACGTCTGATAGCTTTGTCGCTAATTGGGCAGCTGTCGAGGGAGCTGATAGCTATCTCGTAGATGTCTACTATATGGCTGTCGATGAGACCGTACCCCCCAATCCGATGGGACAGCGCCCTATGATCCGCAAGGACTATCTAATGGGACAAAAGGTCACGACCAATAGCTATAAGGTCACAGGCATCGACCCGCAGTACGTTTACTACTACAATGTACGAGCTGTGCAAGGGGACAAAGAGTCTTACCGCTCTGTAGACCAAGCGGTCAATGGGCTCTCTGTACCAGAGCTACAGCCGGTGTCAGATCTGACTGCTGATCACTATGTCGCCTCGTGGTCTGAAGTGCCCTCGGCTGGCCGATACTTCTATATGGCTTATCATGACAGACGAGTATACACCGACTCTGAGGTTACGCTGATCGATGAGGACTTTACGGGTGTCAAAGACCTAGATGGCAACGCTACTGGATGGGGCGTCGACAATCCTCCCGCAGGTTGCTATGCTAAGGCTTACCCTACAGATCTCAACATGCCTGGATGGGAGATGTACTCTTATGCTCCCTGTACGGACTATGTGGGCTTCGACGGGTGGCAGTTCATCAACCATGGTGCTAGTGCCTCGATGCAGGCTCCCGAGCTAGACCTCTCGCATGGCGGTGGGGTGGTCCGTGTATCTGTCAGCCTGTATGGTGCCTATGATGTGACTAGCAATCAGTTCCCACAGGCAGCGCTCGCACTCTTTAACTACAATGAGGAGACTGAAAAGTATGAGCAGGCAGACCTCGTCTACATCGCAGAGGAGGCGCAGAGACCTATCATCAATCAGTGGCAAGACTACTCTGTACAGCTCCGGAATGGTAGCAAGCGCTCCATCATCGCCCTCTTTGCAGTCAAGGGACCCGAGTATCTCTTTGTAGATAACTTCAAAGTCACGCAGCGCTTTAAGAAAGGCGAGTCCTATCTAGCTCCCTACTTTGGCGAGCCACTCCATGAAGGTACTTCGATAAATGTCTCTGTACCTGGTCCTCTGCAGCAGGATGCGCTCTATCATCGAGTCAGAGCTGTCAAGGCCAATGAGCAGGGGCTGCTCATGAGTAAATTCTCTAAGCTTGAGGAGATACGCAAGGCTACTGCTGTCAGTCAGCTAGTCCTGACGGAGCCTAGCGCCAAGATGATCGAAGGCGTGCTGACCATCGTCAACCCCAACGGCGACTCAGTACAAGTGTATGACGTGACAGGACGAGTACTCTATAGCTCAGAGCAGGCTGACACTCAGCTTGAGCTCACACTCCCTACGGAGCAATCCTACATCGTACGTGTCGGCAGCCAGCTGTACAAAGTACGCTAGCGAGATCACATACGCTATAAAAAGCGATAGCCACGTGAGAATTTGAGATTTCTCACGTGGCTATTTTTTATTCTCCACGTGGGCGTGAATCATTTCCTCCGAAGTTTCATTTGATTCCTCCGAAGTTTCATTTCTTTCCCACGTGGAGAATTTTCATTTGCCACGTGGAGATTTGAAAATCTCCACGTGGAGATCGACTTTTCCTGACAAATCCGAGTAACGATCTGTGTGGGGGCTACATGTCTCGTGAGATTTGCGGAGTCGAGCTATCTACTAAAGGAGTGATGGGGTAGACGAGACGACAAAAAAAGAGCCTGTTGCAAGAAGCAACAGGCTCAGAAGAGAGTTACAGAGTGCTGTACCCTCGATTCCAGGTGACCTCCGATCCGTGCGTTCGTACAGCCTCTGTGCGGGCAAGGACGAAGAAGTAGTCGCTCAGACGATTGACAAAGCGAACGATCAGATCATCTACACGGCTCTCCTCACGGAGGCGGTAGATGTTGCGCTCGGCACGACGGCATACGGTGCGACAGACGTGACAGAGTGCTGCTGTGCGTCCACCAGAGGGGAGGACGAACTCCTTGAGACGAGGGAGCGTAGCGTCTAGCTCGTCGATCTTGTGCTCCAGCTTCTCAATGTCCGTCGGATCGATCCGCATAGCTGCGAGGTACTCCTCCTGATCGGGCGGTGTGGCTAGACTGCCTGCTACGTTAAAGAGGATATGCTGCAGACGCAGTAGGAAGTCGTGCGTGTCCTCTGTGAGCTCCTCAGCGAGGAGGACGCCGATATGGCTGTTGAGCTCATCGATAGTGCCGTAGCACTCAAGGCGTATGTGACCCTTGGAGATGCGTGTACCGCCGACGAGTCCCGTGGTGCCGTCATCGCCACGGCGGGTGTATATGGGGCTTTTCTTCATAGTTGTAGCTTATTTGAGTAAGTGATAGGGTTAATGTCTGATACGTGTCCAGAAGTCTTGGCAGGGCAACTTATGATCTAGGAAGAGTAGTTGTCCGCCGGCATAGTCGATCATCATGCCAGCCTCTCTCTGGCGAAAGTTTTTTGGCACCTTCCTCCCTATATGCCAAAGTAAGGAGCCGCTTTCCCACGGCATATCCACTAGGGGAGCCCCTTGCCACAGGATCAGCGCACGATCGTAGGCTAGTGCCTTGTCGTACTGCGTGACGAGCTGTGTGAGGGGCCACTGGTAGAGCAGCTGCAGTGCGAGTCGCCTCTGCTGGTGGTCTAGGAGGTCGGCACCCTCGGGTAGCTCCTCTAGATGCTCTGGGTAGTACGCTACGCCACGCTGGTCTAGCACTAAGGTGATAAGCCGAAAGGCTGTCGGCGAGTGGACGCCATGTCCTAGAGAAGTCCACCAGCGTCTGAGGAGTGTGGGCATGGTGTATAGGGGATAGCTTATGATCTGACTAGATAAAATCATGCGAAGACGAGCTAATGATACCATTAGCTTGCCTTCGCATGATATTTAGTCTTAGCTGCAATTACTCAGCTACGACGGGAGCCTCAGCAGGAGCCTCTACGACTAGAGCACCCTCGCAAAGCTGCTTGTCGCCCTTGCCGAAGTAGAAAGAGTCACCCTTCGTCCAGAAGTAGTAGCCCTCCTCGTTTTCCCACTTAGCACCGTCAGCGCTGACAGCGTTCTTCAGCTCGTAAACGACATTGCCCTCGACATCCTTGAGCGTTGCGTTCTCACGATTCTCGCCGGTGACCGTTAGCTCAAAGTGCTGCTTGCCGTCAGTCGTAGCGTAGTTGAAGACTTCGGGCTCAGCAACTACAGGAGCCTCTACGACCATAGCGGTAGAGTCTACGGTAGTAGTCGTTGCGTCCTTCTTCTCCGTGTTACAAGCTACTAGTGCTAGACCAGCAGCTACGATTAGCATAAACTTTTTCATATTCGTATGATTGATTAAAGTGAATAGAATCCGATTGATTACGCCTGCTGCTCCTTAAAGCGGGAGCCGACCAAAGCGTAGTAAAGCATATAGAGCTCTCCTGCTACAACGAGTAGCCAGGTGTAGTGATACCCTCCGAGGAGGTCCGCTAGCAAGCTCTGTAAGAATGGTAAGAGTGCCCCTCCGATGAGTCCCATCAGGAGCACGCCGGAGGCTCTCGTGGCGAGGCTACCTAGCTCCTTAAGTGCTAGCGAATAGATAGCGCCCCACATGACCGAGTGGCATAGCCCTACGGCGATGAGCCAGTAAGGCTGATTGGTCACGACAGCGATCAGGATGAGGATTGCGGAGAGCAGCGTGGTACTCCAGAGTAGCTTGCGGTCGGAGACACGGTTCAGGAAGCTACCTACGAAGCGCCCCACGAGCATAGCTCCCCAGTAGAGCGTAGCGTAGAGAGCCACGGTGTTATAGCTCAGCGCGAGGTCATGCTGACCATATAGGATGATGTTGGCACCGATGCAGACCTCGACACCGACATAGCAGAAGAGCGCTATGCAGCCGAGACGCACACGTCGTATGCGCCACACGGTCTTGAAGCTCACCTCGGCATCCTCACTGCTGGTCGTCCCCTCGATATGCGGGACATGGAGTCGCTTGACCACGTAGGAGAGGATGAGTACGACACCCATCAGGATGATCATCGGCACGATGACCTCTTGGATCTGTACATCTTTCAGATCCTCCACTCCGCCGAAGATAACCATCGATACAAAGAGTGGCGCTAGCATGGTCATCGTTGAGTTGCCCACACCACCGATGTTTTGACGCTGTACAGCGGAGGTGCCAGGTACGGTACAGGCGATGAGATAAGGATTGACCGAAGACTGCATGAAGGTGATCCCCGCTCCACAGACGAAAGAGCCGAGTAGGAAGATCAGATAGCTCACAGGCAGCTGTACTGTCTCGGAGAGCGTGATCCAGAGCGAGGTGTGCATGAAGAGCAGTGCCGAGAGGACAAAGAGTAGGATGCCTCCCGCCAGCAAAAGCAACCCTCTGACGATGGTCATCTTGTAGCCATGCCGCTCGACGAAGCGTGACGAGACAGGTCCCAGCACAAGGTACGAGAGGAAGAAAGCGAAGATGAGTAGCGTCGTAAAGCTATTGGTCCAGGCCCCTGCTGAGTGCAGATAAGCACTCTGTATGGGTGCTTGAAACTGCTGATTGATGCTCGTGATGAAGCCGATGACGGTCATCATGATCACCATAGTTATGAAAGGCCCAAGATAGTTTGGTTTGGTTCCTGTCGAAAGGGTTGGCATACGAACTTGCTAGTCTAATCCGCTGCAAAGTTATACAAAAAGAAGTCACCAACCACAAGTTTAGTTCGAAACATACTCATAGCAGCGGTAACGAAAGAATCTTGAGATAGGTGACTTCCTTGTATTTAGCCTTAGTAGAGCTCTGTGGCTGGTGCCACAGAAACTCTAAATCTTATCGTCTAGTCGTCATGACGCTCACGACGTGGACGACGCTCACGGCGCTCTCCATCGTCACGACGCTCACGGCGTGGACGACGCTCAGGCTCTACATAGCCCTCGGGCTTAGGTAGGAGTGCCTTGTGTGATAGACTGAACTTGCCCGTCTTGGGGTCGATCTCGATGAGCTTGACATCGATCGTGTCGCCCTCCTTGAGGCCTGTATCCTCGATCGTGGCAAAGCGCTTCCAGTCGATCTCGCTGATGTGAAGCAGTCCATCCTTGCCTGGCATAAACTGTACGAAGCAGCCGTAAGGCATCACGGAGGAGACGGTACCCTTGTAGACCTCGCCCACCTCTGGGGTAGCGACGATGCCTCGTACCATAGCTAGTGCTGCATCGAGAGACTCCTTGTTGGAGCTGCTGATCTCGACGATACCATAGTTGTCCACCTCTTCGATGTTGACCGTGGCACCACTCTGCTCCTGAATGCCCTGGATGATCTTACCGCCCGGGCCAATGACAGCTCCGATGAACTCCTTGCCGATGCGTAGCGTCTCAATGCGTGGTGCATGAGGCTTCATGTCGGGACGAGCCTCGGGCTGTGCCTCCTCGATCTTGTCGAGGATGTGAAGACGACCAGCCTTAGCCTGTGCCAAAGCTTTTGCTAGGATCTCATAGCTCAGACCATCGACCTTGATATCCATCTGCGTAGCGGTGATACCATCACGCGTACCGGTCACCTTAAAGTCCATATCGCCGAGGTGATCCTCGTCACCTAGGATGTCAGAGAGGATGGCGTAGTTGGTACCCTTGTTCTCACTGATGAGACCCATGGCGATACCGGAGACAGGCTTCTTCATCTGGACACCAGCATCACGCAGTGCGAGCGTACCAGCGCAGACAGTTGCCATAGAGGAGGATCCGTTGGACTCAAGGATATCACTCATCACACGGATTACGTAGGGGTAGTCCTCGGGGATCATACGCTTGAGCGCACGGTGTGCTAGGTTACCGTGACCTATCTCACGACGGCTGATGCCGCGCGAAGCTTTTGCCTCGCCTGTGGAGAAGGGCGGGAAGTTGTAGTGTAGGAGGAAGCGCTCCTTACCGTAGTTGAGTACATCGTCGACCAGCTTCTCATCGCTCTTAGTACCGAGCGTCACTGTAGATAGAGACTGTGTCTCACCACGTGTGAAGATAGCCGATCCGTGAGGCCCTGGTAGGCAGTCGGTCTCGATCCAGATAGGACGTATCTCGTTGGTACGACGACCATCGAGACGCTTGCCTTCGTCGAGGATCATACGACGCATAGCCGCCTTCTCCATATCGTGGTAGTAGCGGTCGATGATCATGCCCTTAGCCTCAAGCTCCTCTTCGGTAAACTGAGCCTTGAACTCCTCAACGATCGCCTCAAAGGCATCGCCACGAGCATGCTTGTCGGTACCAGCGGTAGCTACCTTGTAGATCTTGTCATAGAGCTCACGCTGCATACGCTCACGTAGCTCCTCGTCTTGCTCCTCAGCGGGGTACCCGCGCTTGGTCATCTTGCCGACAGCCTCCGAGAGCTCTAGCTGAGCCTGGCACTGTACCTTGATAGCCTCGTGAGCTACCTTGATAGCCTCGAGCATCTCCTCCTCTTGGACCTCTTCCATCTCGCCCTCGACCATCATAATGTTGTCGAGTGTAGCTGCGACCATCAGGTCAATGTCTGCACGCTCTAGCTGCTCGAAGGTAGGATTGATGACAAACTCCCCATCGATGCGTGCTACACGTACCTCACTGATAGGACCTCCGAAAGGAATATCGGAGACCGCTAGTGCAGCCGAAGCTGCTAGTCCAGCGAGTGCGTCAGGCATATCGACACCGTCAGAAGAGAAGAGGATAATGTTCACATAAACCTCTGCATGGTAGTCATCGGGGAAGAGTGGACGCAGTGCGCGGTCCACTAGTCGGCAAGTTAATATCTCATAGTCTGAGGCACGTCCCTCACGGCGTGTGAAGCCTCCGGGGAAGCGGCCTACGGCTGAATACTTCTCTTTGTACTCTACCTGTAGTGGCATAAAGTCTACATCGGGCTTAGCCTCCTTGGCTGCTGTTACAGCTGCGAGTAGTACGGTAGAGCCCATGGTGACGGTGACAGCACCGTCGGCTTGCTTGGCAAGCTTGCCCGTCTCGATGGTGATCGTGCGACCATCGGGTAGGGTGATTGTCTTGTTGACCGGATTGATCATAAAAATCGTCTGATTACTTAGTTCTATTGTCTTATACCTCGATAAAATCGTCCAAAGTTACAAAAACTAATGCAGATTGCGACAATTCGTCCTGCACAAGTTCCACATCTTATAAGAATTAACCCCTTTTACAGCGTGCGGTGGTCTATGTAGACGGTGTCCGCAAAGAAGGCTCCTCGCACCCCCTCGGGATAGCGGTCTACGACGATGACGGTAGGGTGAGCGATAGAGAGAAAGCGTGCCAACTCTTCGCGCGCCTGCTGTCGGGCATTCCGTATGTAGCCTGCACGGTAGACCTCATCGATGAGTCGCTGCGGGATACGCCGCTTGGCTCTATTCTCTTGCTCTGCAGTGAGTGTTTTCGTGGTGAAGCCCTGACGTAGTGAGTGTACATCGATCACGGTGTAACCGATCTCGTGTGGTGTAACTTCTTCGGGGGGAAGCTGCACATAGAGCGTGTCGCCCTGTAGCTGCGTGGGGAGCTGGTCTATATCGAAGTCTATGTAGGTACGAGCCTGTATGACGTAGGCTAGCACCATACCATCGATGGTATCGACCATGGGGATCTCTTGATAGCACTCGCCTGTGGAGAGCTTGAGCACCTCCTCGATCGAGCGAACGGTCATAGCGTGTGTGACTACATCGCTGTAGTCCTCGCTCTTGTTCTTGTTTTTGGAGCAGCTACGCCATAGGAGGACGATACCGACTAGAAGCAGTATCGCTAGGAGTATATAAGGGATGCGCTTAAGCCATTTGCCCATAGAGATGAGAAGCTACAAAGGTGAGAGATGAATCAATGAGTAGGCTGTGTCAATGCTGAGCCGCGCTCTACAATGACGACCGTAGGCGGTAGCTCGTAGGAGAGGAGGAGCTGCGTGAGCCATCGGCGTAGCTTCTCGATAGAGCGCTGTCGTATCTGAGCGATGAGCTGATCATTGGAGGTGATCTCCTGCTGGAGCACTTGGTAGGCGCGATTCTTGACACGGGCACGATCTTGCGGAGTGATAGGGTTCCGCAGGGGTGCTACATACTCGTACTCAGTCCTTAGTGTGAAGTCTCGCCCGCGCAGCTCCACCTGTATGGGGGATATGTAGACGGTGAGCTGCTGCTTGTCGCTGTCGTAGCTTACATCGTCTGCCGAGAAGCCTGTCAAGTCGGTATAACTCACCAATGTCGCATCAAAGGAGTAGATGCCTACACGGTTACCTACCTTCGTTTGATTGCTCAGCCACTTGGCGAAGTCCTTAAAGCTACTGATGTCGTAGAAAGATATCTTGGGATCCTGCAGAGTGACCGCCTTCTGGAGCGTCGTCTCCGTGAGAAGCAGTTTGCCAACGCTCTGGTACTGCTGTACGATCGCCTCTTGTAGCAGCTCTTCGGGTTTCTTTTGCTTGGAGCAGCTAGGCAGGCTTACAAGCAAACAGAGAAGTGCTGAGAGCAGTAAGAGGCATTGGCGCCGAAGATGCTTCATAACTTTGCTATACTATAATGTAGGTCGTAGGAAGAGAGTTACTGCTCGACCATCTTGAGGACAGCGGGGAGCATCTCTACAATATCGCGGGCTATCATGCTACGTGGGGAGCATCGCTCGCCATAATGATTGGCTGTCAAGCCATGGATGTAAACGCCTAGCGGTGCGGCCTCGGCAGGTGCGTAGCCTTGTGCTAAGAGCGAGAGGATGATGCCCGTGAGTACATCTCCGCTGCCGGCGGTGGCGAGGGCTGGTGTGCCTGAGCTGTTGAAAATAACCTCGCCAGTGGGCAGGCAAGTGGCCGTGTTAGCCCCTTTGAGCACGACGATGAGCTCCTGCTCCATGGCTAGCTCCTGCGCTTTCGTCAGGCGGTGATGGTCATCAAGGGCATTGCCTATGATGCGGTCCAGCTCGCCTGGATGCGGTGTGAGTATGGTCTCTTTGGGTAGGACGCTCAGCAGCTCGGGGTGGAGAGCTAGGAGATTGAGCGCATCGGCATCGAGGAGTAGTGGAGTGGCAGGCTGTATGTTTTGCAGGAGATGCTCCAAGAGGTGCAGTGTGAGCGGTGCTGTGCCAATGCCAGGTCCCATGGCAATAGCTTGATAGCTGTGTAGCTCCTTGGGAAGAGTACCAACGATGGTCTCCTCTTTGTCCTTATCCACGAGTGCCTCGGGAATGATTATGTTCGCTAGCTGAGCTAGTGAGCTAGGTAGATGCATTGTGAGCTTGCCTAGTCCTGAGCGCATGGCGCCCATACCTGCCAGCATAGCCGCGCCCGCCATCGCCTCGGATCCTGCGATGAGAAGGGCATGTCCTTGCGTCCCTTTGTGTGCAAAGTGTGAGAGCGGCTTCAAGGCTCTACGAGCATCTTGCGGCGTGTAGAGGTAGTAGTCCGTCTGTATGGCAGGATCTTCGTCCATGTTGAGACTGAGCGAGAGGATGCGTAGCGAGCCTGTATAGCACTCGTTGTCCGATAGGAGGAGGGCTATCTTGGGACTTTCGCAGGTAAGGGTGTAGTCCGCCTTGATGATCGCCTGCAGGTTGTTCTCGCTATTGTCCTTGTCATATAGTCCCGAGGGTATGTCCACCGCGATGACGGTGGCTGGCGAAGCGTTGATCAATTGATCTACCAGCACGGCAAAGCCTCCCTCTAGAGGGCGCGAGAGCCCTGTGCCAAAGAGCGCATCGATGACGAGCGTCTGAGCAGTCAAGAGCGGTGGCTGAAACTCATCTGCAACAATGGTTAGGGCGTCAGGGTGAAACTCCTGAAGCTTCGTCTGCTGCCAGGCGCAAGCCTCCGAGAGCTCCTCCTCTTGCTTGCAAAAGAGGTAGCAGTGTACCCTATGTCCCTCCTGCAGTAAGCGCCGTGCGATGGCTAGACCATCAGCTCCGTTATTGCCAGGACCTGCGAAGACGTAGACGATGCCTTGTGGCAGGTCTGAGATACTCCTAAGCTCTACGACAAAGCGCTGAGCGACACGCTCCACAAGGTCGTGGATGGAGAGATGATCACGCTCGAGGATATAACTATCCGTGCTGCCCCATTGGCGTCCGACGAGTATCTTTTTCATTGTTTCAGCTGGTCTGTTTAGTTGGTTGGTTGCGACTTACTGCGGTCTTGAAGCTTTTGTCTATAGCTAATCCATAGATCCACGGACGATGCCGCGCTTGCTGTCGCTGATGAAGTTGTAGATGAGGTCTCGCTCGTAGCACTGCGGATAGCGACTCTGTATCTCTACGAGCGCCTCACTGTTGTTGAGCCCACCCTGATAAAGTGTGCGGTAGATGTCATTGATGAGGAAGATCTGGTCGTTGGTGAAGCCTCGGCGACGTAGTCCTACGATATTGATACCGCAGTAAACGATCGGATCGCGCCCCACGAGACAGTAGGGTGGGATGTCCTTGGTCACCTTAGAGCCACCCTGTATCATCACATGTTGCGAGATACGTACGAATTGATGTACCAGTACAGCGCCACTGAGGATCGCATAGTCATCTATCTCGACCTCCCCAGCGAGCTGGGTCGCATTACCTAGGATGATGTGATCCTTGAGAATGCAGTCATGTGCTACGTGTGAGTAAGCCATGATGAGACAGTTACTACCGACGACTGTCGTACCACGTGAGGCGGTACCACGATTGACGGTGGCGAACTCTCGGATGGTGGTATGGTCACCGATGACGGCTGTGGTCTCCTCGCCTTTGAACTTAAGGTCTTGCGGTATCCCTGCGATTACGGCATAGGGATGTATGTGACAGTCGCTACCGATGCGCGCTCCGCTGCGAATTATGCAGCCTTGGTCTAGGACTGTGCGGTCACCGATGACCGTGTTGGCCTCTATGGTGACAAAAGGTCCGACCGTCACCTCAGCACCTATCTGTGCCTCAGGGTGTACCTGAGCGAGAGGAGATATAAGCGTTTGAGCCATATAGTAGATATGATTGTTTACTCCTTATTCTTTACTATCTGAGCCATAAAGTCAGCTTCACAAACCAACTGACTACCCACGAAAGTAAGTCCCCTGACACTAGCCAAGCCACGGCGCACCTCACTGGTGAGCATCACCTTAAAGAGGAGGGTATCGCCTGGCACCACCTTGTTTCTGAACTTCACATTGTTGATTGTCAGGAAGTAGGTCGAGTAGCGCTCAGGATCCTCGATGCCGCTAAGTACGAGTAGCCCAGCCGTCTGCGCCATAGCCTCGACGATGAGTACACCCGGCATGACAGGCTCTGTGGGGAAGTGACCGAGGAAGAAAGTCTCGTTGAAGCTCACGTTCTTGACTCCCACAATATGGTTCTTGTCTAGGTGGATCACCTTGTCCACAAGGAGGAAAGGATAGCGGTGTGGTAAGAGTCCCTTGATCTGGTTAAGGTCAAGTACCGGTGCCGCATTGGGATCGTAAACAGGAGGTTGTGTCTCCATTCCTTTGATCTCCTTGCGGATCGCCCGTGCCAGCTTATTATTGATCTTATGCCCAGGCTTGGTCGCTATGATATGACCCTGCACGAAGATGCCTGCTAAGGCTAGATCGCCTAGTATGTCGATGATCTTGTGGCGTGCGGGCTCGTTGAGGATACCCTCTTTCGGGTTGATCACACCCAGCTGATTCACCTCAGCAACGGGACGATGGAGAGCCTCCGCCAGTGCTTTAGCATCGCTCTCAGAGAGTGGCTCATCGTTGATCACCATCGCATTGGCTAGGTCTCCGCCCTTGATCAAGCCCTGACTGAGGAGAGGTAGTATCTCTCGTACGAAAACGAAGGAGCGTGCCTCAGCGACCTCCTCGCCATAGCGACTAAGGTCGCGCAGCGAAGCGTATTGGTTGCTCAGTAGCGGGGAGGCAAAGCTTAGGTGCGCCTCTACGCCGAGCTGATCTGATGGAAGAAGGAGAATGGAGGCTCCTGTCTCCTCATCTCTCACCTCGATAGGCTTACGTACGACAAAGACCTCACGAGTCGCAGACTGCTCCTTGAGTCCAGCCTCTTGGATCGCCTGTACATAAGGATAGGCTGAGCCATCTAGTATAGGGGCCTCGTCACCATCGACCGTGATGAGACAGTTGTCCACGCCGAGTGCGTAGAGAGCACTGAGACAATGCTCGAGCGTAGAGACCTGCACAGCGCCACGCTCTATACGAGTAGCACGCTGCGTTGTCGTGACGTAGTCCGCATAAGCGGGGATCGTAGGACTCCCCTCGAGGTCGGAGCGACAAATTTGGTAACCACTATGGGGCTCCGCAGGTGAGAGCGTCAAGGTGCGGTTGGCTCCCGTGTGAAGCCCTACACCTTGGAAGGTGAGTGTCGTAGCGAGTGTGTACTGATTCATAACGTGAGTGTGTCTGCTTTTAGAGTATCTATCTATTTAGTTCCCGAGGAGGCCTGCTCTTCGAGCTTGTCTACTCGGCGCATCAGCTCAGGAAGCTTAGGGAGCGTTGCGAAGGCACGTAGCGCCTTGCCCACAGGCATAGCGGGAGTACCCATCACGATGCTGTGCGGCTGGAGGTCACCCAGTACGCCTGTCTGACCACCGAGCCTCGAGTGGTCGCCTACGGTGAGGTGACCTGCTATGCCCACCTGACCGCCTAGCTGACACCACTCCTTGATGTGTGCCGAGCCGGCTAGTCCTGCTTGGGCTGCGATGACCGTGTGCTCATCGACGGTGCAGTTGTGTGCTATCTGTACGAGGTTGTCGATCTTGACACCCGAAGCGATGCGCGTCACGCCCATCGTAGCGCGATCGATGCAACTATTAGCCCCTATCTCCACATGGTCTCCTATCTCCACATGTCCTATCTGCGGGATCTTGTCATAGCCATGATCCGTAGGAGCAAAGCCAAAGCCATCGGCGCCAATCACTGTGCCCGAATGAATGCGGCAATGATGCCCGATGATGCTATCCGAGTAGAGTGTGACCCGTGGGTGTAGTGTCGTGTGGTCACCGATAGAGCAGTTGGCACCGATGACGCAGTGTGCCGAGATGACGACCTGCTCGCCCAGCTTGACATCCGCTTCGATACAGACGTACGGGCCGATGATGCACTCCTTGGGTATCTCTACCGAAGGGTCTATGATAGCCGTCGGGTGGACGCCCGTCCAGTGAGGTTCCTGCTGAGAGACGTAGAGTCGCATCAGCTGTGAGAGCGTCTCGTAAGGGTTTGCTACACGGATCAACGTCGTAGAGCAGGGCTGTGTCGGAGCAAATCGCTCATCGACGAGTACCGCCGAGGCGTGTGTCGTGTAGAGGTAGGGCTCGTACTTCATATTGGCTAGGAAGCTCAAGTCTCCCGCCTTCGCCTGCTCAATGCCTGCGAAGCCTTGTAGCTGAGCCGTGCCGTCGCCCTCTAGCGTACCACCGATTAGCTTGGCAATGTCTGCAACTGTGTACATCTACCTTATATATATTAGTCTATGATACCCTTGTCTATGAGCGTCTGCTCCATCTGGCGTGCTAGGTCAGAGGCAGCTTGCGCAGCAGCCGATGCAAAGCGCTCGTCATTGCCGGCATAGATGATACCACGCGAACTATTGACGATTAGCCCGCAGTCGCTCGTCATCGCATGCTCTGCGACCGCCTCCAGGCTACCACCCTGAGCACCTACACCAGGTACGAGGAGGAACGCACTAGGAGCCACCGCCCGCACACGCTCCATCAGATTGCTCTGCGTAGCTCCTACGACAAACATAATATGGTCCGCACCCTCCCAGCTTAGAGCCGTCCGGAGTACCTGCTCGAAGAGGCAAGTCTCCTCGCCCGTATGGAGCATCTGAAAGTCCTGCGCCCCCTGATTGCTCGTCAAGGCTAGTAGGATCACCCACTTGTCGCTATACTCTAGGAAAGGTAGCACACTGTCGCTACCCATGTAAGGAGCCACGGTGAGCGCATCGACCTTAAAGTTCTCGTAGAAGGCACGCGCATACATCTTGCTCGTATTGCCTATGTCACCACGCTTAGCATCGGCGATGATCAGCTGCTCAGGATAATTCTGACGTATGTAGTCCACCGTATCGCCAAAGACCTGCATGCCGAAGGCTCCGAGCGTTTCATAAAAAGCTAAGTTGAGCTTAAAGGCTATAGCGTACTGTGCTGTGGCATCGATGATCGCTTTGTTGAAGTCCAGAATAGGATTATCCCCCTTCAGCAGGTGCGGAGGCAACTTCTGTATATCTGGATCAAGACCCACGCAGAGATAGCTCCGCTTGGCTCGTATTTGTGCTATGATTTGCTCGCGATTCATGAGATAATCTTCTGTTTATTTGAAGTAAGTAGTCGTATACGGTCTACTAAGGTAGTGAAAAAACTGGACATCGCTCATCTGCGCTCACGGATCTGATGCTTTTTCCGGCTAATTTTTAATTTGAGGCGCTGGGTAGAAGGTCGATCCCCACGTGGGAATTCTCAAATATCCACGTGGAGAATAAAAAATCTCCACGTGGATATGAAATGAAACTTCGGAGGAATCAAATGAAACTTCGGAGGAATCGTTTCGTCCCTACGTGGAGAATAAAAAATATCCACGTGGAAAATCGAAAATCTCCACGTGGATATTCTGTTTTATAGTCTCAGTTGATTGGAATACGTCAGTTTAAAGTTTGCCTAGCACCTCAAAATAGGAGTTAGCCCATCACTTGATGCGGAGACCGAGCGTCTTCGTCAGGTAAGCCACCTCTTTGTAGTGCTCGGCATAGTAAGCCGCACGCTCTTGTGCCGTGGAGGCGTGCTGCGTCTGTTCAACGGCTGCGACCTCTGTCGTTAGTGTGAGGTGATCGTTGTGTAGCTTAGCCTTGAGGTAACGCAGCAAAGAGCGTTCGATCCGCTCGAACGACTCCAGCTGTATGTTGCTCACCAAGGAGACTTTGAGTCCATGAGGTGGTTGTAGTTCTGGTGTCACCGTGTGGAGTAGCTGTGAGAGGTAGGCATCGTCTGTCAGCTCCTCATCGGCAAATGCAAACCACCACTTGAGAAGCTCATCAGGCGTGATGGGCTCGTTACGCTGTCCAGACTCTGTGGCATCTGAGTCTTCGTCTGCTTGAGTAGCAGAGGCTTCTTGCGCCGTAAGCGACTCTTGCGCCTGACGCTTGAGAGCCGAGATGCGTAGGGAGGAGCCTTTTGGAGCGTATTGTTTCGGTTGACTAGTCGCTAGCTGAGGACTCTTTTTTTTTTCGCTGGGTGTAGGTGTAGCCTGATAGGTGGCTTGTGGCGTCTGCACGCTACTCTCTTGTGGTGCTGTAGTCGCTGGGGCAGTAGGAGCAGCAGGGGCTGTCGAGGAGGACTGACTAGACGATGGAGCTGGCGCTGGCGCTGCCGTCGCAGGGGCGACCGTAGCATTCTTAAAGGCGCCACACATCTCCGAGATTCCCATCAGTGTCAGCTCGACTAGGAGACGCTTAGCTTGCGATGAGCGGTAGTTACGCTCGCAGGCGACCAGCTTGGAGATAGACTTGTAGAGAAAGAGCGGGTGGATCTGCTGCGCTAGCGTCATAAATCGCTCTGCATGAACACCTGTATAGGGGAAGAGCTGCACCGTCTCTGGGCTTCGTGCCACCAGTAGATTGCGCATAAAGTCTGCTAGTCCGATGATCAGCTGTCGCATGGCGACCCCTTTGCCGAGGAGCTCATCGAGGAGTAAGAGTGTACGCTTGTAGTCTCCACTGTATAGGTAGGTGGTGAAGTAAAAGTAGTACTCGTCGTCTAGTATGTTGAGCGTCTGCAGCGTCTGCTCGTAAGAGATGACACCATTCTGTGCCGTACTGGCCAAGCGATCGAAGAGCGAGAGCGCATCGCGCATACCTCCGTCGGCGATCCGCGCTATCGTGTCGAAAGAGCGCGGATCGTACTGCAGCCCCTCCGCATCTGCCACGCGGCGCATCTGCTCAGCGATCTGCTCAGGCGGTATCGGCTTGAAGTCGTACACCTGACAGCGTGAGAGGATGGTAGGGAGGACTTTGTCCTTTTCAGTTGTAGCTAGGATAAAGACCACATAGCCTGGTGGCTCCTCAAGCGTTTTGAGAAAAGCATTGAATGCGCCCGACGAGAGCATGTGCACCTCGTCGATGATGTAGACCTTGTACTTGCCTTGCTGTGGACGTATGTAGACATCTTCGTTGAGACGGCGTATATCGTCGACCGAGTTGTTGGAAGCAGCATCTAGCTCGTATATGTTGAACGCTCGCTGATGCAGAGCCGCCTGACAGTTGGGGCATACGCCACACGCCTCCCCTTGCGGGGTGAGCTGCTCGCAATTGATCGTGCGAGCTAAGATACGAGCTGCCGAGGTCTTACCCACACCACGAGGGCCGCAGAAAAGGTAAGCGTGAGCTATCTTGCCTTGCTTGATAGCACTCTTGAGCGTGAGGCATATAGCCTCCTGCCCGAGCATCTCATCGAAAGTCTGCGGGCGGTACTTACGCGCTGATACTATAAAGTTGTCACTCATCAGCCTTAGGGTTATCATCGTCTGAGTGAGCCTCCTCATAGCGCTCCTGCTCTGATTTGCTCAAAGCTGAGAGACCGTTGTTCTGAACGATTTTGGAGAGACGCTCGAGAGACTTCGTCTCCTGAAGCTCCGTAGAGGCAGTCGGCTTAGCCTTCGATCCAGGGACGAAGTCGTGACGATAGAGATTGATAAAGAGTACGATCAGTGAGAGGATCAGCGGCCCGAAGATGACTCCCCAGAAGCCGAAGAGCGAGAGACCAATGAAGACTCCGAAGATCGTGATGAGCGGGTGGATGTTTGCCATCTGCTTCTGTAGGAGTAAGCGAGCCACATTGTCCACGCCGCCGATGACGATGAAGCCGTAGAGAGCTAGTAGGATAGCGTTGAGCCAGTCCCCATTGATCCCCATGACGACTGCTATCGGGATCCACACGAGCATCGTGCCGAGCACAGGGATGATCGTCGTAAAGGTCGTCAGCACCGCAAAGAGCAGCGCATTGTCTACCCCAAAGATCAGGTAGCCTATGTAAGCAAAGACTCCCTGTACAATAGCTAAGAGTGGGATGCCGATAGCGTTGCTCTTGACGATACTAATGGTCTCGTTAGAGACCGTCTTCTTATTGCACTCTGTAAAGGGCAGTAGCTCCTCCACCGCTGCTTCAAACTGGTCATAACCTCGTAGCATGAAGTAGAGGAGGAAGAGGATGATAAAGGCGTTTAGAAAGAATGAAGACATCCCTTGCAGCAGCCCCTTTACGAGAGAGGTCGAGAAGCTTGTCAGCTTCTGTATGTTTTCATTACTCCAGAGCTCTATGCCAAAGCGCTCCTCCACTTGCTTGACCACATCCTGCGCTTGTGTCGTCAGCACATTGAGTGACTCAGGATCAAAAGCGGAGAAGAGGTCGATCAGCATCAAAACAATCCCCAGTAGTGGTATCAAAAAGAAAAAGATAGCCTCTACCGTCAGGAGCGATGCCGCCCAGTTGCGGCCCCATCGCTTGCGCTCGACGAGCCACTTCATCTGACCTCGTAGGAGGACATAGATCGTCAAGGCTCCCAGCACGCCACTCATGTAGGGGAGGGAGTGCTTACCGATGATCAGTAACAAGAGGAGGATCAGCGTGATCAGAGAGGTGCGAGGGGTCCAGAAGGAGACTTTATATACAGGCTCTCCAAGCTTTGTACGACTATGTGTCAAGTCTTCGGGAGAGATCTGATTACAACACTGGGTTGTAGACGACGATTGAGAGGAGTCGTTAGGGACTTTGCTATTTGTTGTCATAGAGCTAAGAGTAAGGGTGAGAAGTATCGTATATAGATCAGCTAACTTTCACCCAAAGGTACGAAAAAAGAGGTTAGAGGTTAGAGATTAGAAGTTAGAGGTTAGAAGTTAGGGATTAGAAGTTAGAGATTAGATCTTCCGTTAGGTCCTTTACCTTGTCTGCAGAGAGATGGATGGGACGCATGGACCCATAAGTGTAGCTCACTCCGTGAAAACAATCAGAGCCTACCCACGACATCGTGGATAGGCTCTGACAATTGGTCTAGCTCGCTCTCAGATTAGAGCGAGTAGAGGGAGAGAGCTTACTTCTTAGCTGCTGCGAGCTTTCTCTGTTGCTGCTTGCTGCGTACTAGGTAAGCAATAGGCGACGCGACAAAGAGCGTACAGAAGATACCGTAAACGATACCGATGAGTAGCGCAAAGGTAAAGCTACGCATAGAGGCTCCACCGAGGATAAAGATGATGAAGACCACTAGGAAGGTTGAGAAGGAAGTCTGTACGGTACGAGCCAGCGTGCTATTGAGTGCTTCATTCATCACAAGCCTCTCCTCGCGGTTCGGATAGTTGTGTAGCGTCTCACGAACACGGTCGAAGACGACGACTACGTCGTTGATCGAGTATCCAATGATCGCCAGTAGCGCTGCGATGAAGTTCTGATCCAGCTCCATCGTGAAGGGCATGATCTGCCAGAGCAGTATGTAGCTAGACACGATCAGTAGCGTAGTAGTAGCCACAGAAGCAAAGGCTCCTAGCGAGAAGGCCCAGTTACGGAAGCGGAGTAAGATGTATAGTCCCATGAAGATCAGAGAGAGAAGCACCGCTATGATAGCCTGACGCGAGATGTCCTTAGACATACTCGGGCTGACACGCTGTGAGCTGACGACATAGTTGTCGACAAACTGCTGCTGCGTCGTACCCTGTGGTAGGAACTTCTGTACGCCCTCGAAGACCTTACCTACGACGAGTAGCTCCTCATCTTCACTCTCCTGAGTCATGCCGATGCCATAGTTGGTCGAGATACGTACCTGATTGCCCTCTGTACCGATGGAGGTGACGAGGACATGCTCATCTAGGGGCTGCATCAGAGCCTCACGGACCTCAGCCGAAGAGACTGGCTGCTCGAAGGCGACGATATAGTTACGACCGCCTGAGAACTCGATACCTCTATTGAGACCCCATACGAACGAGCCAATGAGACCGAGCACGAGGATAGAGCCAAAGATGATGAAGCCCTTGTTGCGGTTCTCTAGAATCTTGTACGTGGGGTTGTTTAGCAGGTTGCGTGTGAGGAAGGTTGTATAGGTAACCTTGTCCATACGTCCCTTCTTGTCAAGCGCCTCGACAACGATACGTGTCAAGAAGACGGCCGTGATAAAGGAAGCGATGACACCGATGATGAGCGTCGTAGCGAAGCCACGGATAGGACCTGTACCAAAGGCATAGAGTACACCACCCGTGATGACGGTCGTGAGGTTGGAGTCAAAGATTGCTGAGAAGGCATTGCCGTAACCATCTTGTATAGCACGAGTCATAGACTTGCCAGCACGTAGCTCCTCCTTGATACGCTCGAAGATCAGGATGTTCGCATCCACCGCCATACCGAGCGTCAGCACAAGTCCTGCAATACCGGACAGCGTCAAGACGCTGTGGAAAGAGGCTAGGACACCGAGCGTGAAGAAGCTGTTGAGGATCAGAGCACCATCGGCAATAAGACCTGGAATAAGACCGTAAGCGAGGCACATATAGATCATCAGTAGGATGATCGCAATGATAAAGGAGATGATACCAGCCTGGATAGACTCGCTACCGAGGGTTGGTCCGACGACACTCTCCTGCTCGATCTCGACAGAAGCCTCCATACGTCCAGAGTTAAGGACGTTGGCAAGGTCGGTCGTCTCATCGACGGTAAAGGCTCCAGAGATCTCAGAGCGACCACCTGTAATCTCCGAATTGACATTAGGTGCTGAGTAGACGACACCATCGAGGACGATAGCGATATTTCTACCGATATTGTCACCCGTCAGGCGCGCCCACTTGCGGGCTCCCTCATCATTCATAGTCATAGTGACGACGGGACGATTCTGACCGAGATCGTTGCGCACCTCACTACGTGCCGTAGTGACCACCTCACCACCTAGATCGGGGAGTGCATTGCGGTTACCACGGATAGCGTATAGCTCGTAGATGTCTGTCTCCTTGCCTGTCTGTGGGTTCTTGATAGGCGAGTTACCCCAGAGAAGCATTAGGTCCTCACGGATTATCTTCTGCTTCTGAGCCTCCTCGAGCATCTCATCGATCTTGTCTAGATCAGCACGACGAGCGTAACCGACGACGGTACCACGATTGGTCATGTTGAGCTTGCTAAAGAGGACATCCTCTACACCTGTGGTAGCAGGCTTCTGTACTGCTGTCGAGTCAGCCACAGTAGCTGTCGAGTCAGCTGCGGTAGCGGTCGTATCGGCAGGCGTCAGGTCGTTGCCGTTTGCCATAGCGGTGAGACGGTTGTTGGCATCGATGAGGTCGCTAGCGATCTCATCGTAAGTGTAGGTGCGCCAGAACTGTAGGTTAGCGCTGCGCTGTAGTAGCTCACGGACACGCTGAGGCTCTGTGACACCAGGTAGCTCGACAAGGATACGACCCTGCCCCTCGATGCGCTGTACGTTTGGAGCGACCACACCAAAGCGGTCGATACGCGTCTTGAGGACGTTGATGGCAGCGTCGATAGCACTGCTGTACTTCTCTTGAAGCACCTCGATAACCTCCTGATCGCTAGACTTAGGGGAGATGACATCACGGAGGGGGCCATTGCTAAAGATGACAGCGAGCGACCCTGAGGGCTCGAGCTCTTTGTAAGCCTTTACGAAAGTTCCGACGAAGTCATTACTGCCCTCCTTAGCGGCCTTGTCTATAGCCTCGATGAAGGCTGGTGACTGGTTATGTCCTGATAGGTTGCGCAGGAGATCACGTCCGTTGACCTTGAGGACGACGTTCATACCGCCCTTGAGGTCTAGTCCGAGGCCTATCTGCTGGTTGCGGGCTTTCTTGAGCGTGTAGCCAAACCACACCTTCTCGTTGGCCATTGAGTCGAGGTACGCTTTGCCATCCTCGCCCGCTGCGGTCATCGCCAGTGCCTTCTGATCATAGTGCCTTACCACAGGGGTAAAGGAGATGTAGAAAGCGCAGATGATCGTCAGTAGAGAGGCGAAGAGGATCACAAATCCTTTGTTCTGCATGAGTATATTTGATATATCGTTATTATTTCACGTAGTCTAGATTGCCACAAAGTTACGCTAAAATATACTATTGACAAACAGATACCCCTCCGATCGTCCAAAAAACTACTCGGCTCCACACTGCGAAAGCGCCCAAACGTGGCTATGGGATAACTCGACAACGGCTTCGCCCACCTATCGTGGGCGAAGCCGTTGTCCTTGTTATGGGTCATATTTCGTGTGTTAAAGGGTCGATAGACTTATCTTTTCCAGTTGCAGGACAACACGCTCACTGGCTCTTGCTTTATTGAGTCCATCCTGACTTTGTATGTTCATCAGCACATAGGCAGGTATGTCCAGAGCCGCCTCTATGAGGACAGCCATCTCAGGAGTCAAGGCTCGCTTGCCCTTGATTACATTATTCAAGATAGAGCGGTGTATCCCCGTAATATCAGACAACTGACTCTGCTTCATATCACGTGCCTCCAGCTCATCTCGTATTACCTCTCCCACCTGAGTAGACTCAAAGGGGACAGCTTGATTCAAACTAAACTTAGCCATAGTGATGTGATATTTCGATTAAACATATCTCCGTAATAACTACACTGCCCTCCTGAGGGTAACTCTTGAAGATCAGACGCCAAGTGTCATTACACCGAACTGACTCTTGTCCCTTACGATCTCCTATTAACCTCTCATATCGCAATCCATGGAACCGAAAGAGATCTTCGATCCTATCCACGGCTTTCATTATATCCACCGCCTTCTTGAACCCTTTGATAGCTTGTATCGGCACTTTCTTATACCTTTTGTCCGAGGTCTTACCTCTCAAATATAGTTCTATCAAAGCTTCATCGTCAGTCGTTATATTCATAGAGGGATGACAGCTAGTACACGACAAAGGTACAACAACTTCAGAGATTATCAATAATGATAATCCCCCCCGTACTATCACTTAGATTTAACTTAGCAAGACTATGATTAGTCTCGTTCATCTTGAGGATGCTAGATAGCCAACATATTCCAAAGCGTATCAATTGACCGGCCAACAGCAAAAGCCTGCAAACGAAAATAGGACGGCACCTAAGCGCCGTCCCATTTATTACAGAGCGGAAAACGAGGCTCGAACTCGCGACCCTCAGCTTGGGAAGCTGATGCTCTACCAACTGAGCTATTTCCGCATATCACCCTCCTCGGATTGTGAAGGCAAAGGTACAATAATTTTTCAAACCAACGTCCGAGACGAATAACATTTGTAGGGACGCACGATCTGTGCGTCCCTACGGAGATCGGGGTTACAGCGTTTGATGAGTAGAATTGTCGTGCTGACGTAGCTTGTGTAGGGGCGGACCTGCGTGTCCGCCCGCAGAATAGACTGCGCTCAGGTGAGGACGGGCG
>ENA-OPEA01000109-OPEA01000109.1-human-gut-metagenome-genome-assembly--contig:-NODE-109-length-50094-cov-14.906053_pt1 | contig 50094 bp, 45 predicted proteins | sample MGYA00241623_ERZ501509 | MGnify/ENA primary metagenome ERZ501509 (study PRJEB25962, sample SAMEA2042571) | human gut metagenome | biome: human gut; feature: human-associated habitat; material: faeces... | reverse complement strand
GTGCGGAGGTCATCCGTGACGGCAGGCGGCTGGAAATCGACCGCGCAGGGCGCGAGTTTGAAATTTAGCCGCAATTCGTTATATTTGCATCTGCTAAATACGATTGTGATGCCCCAATTCAGAAATATGACACCGGCGGAAATCGCCGCGGTCGAGTCGCTCGGCTCCTCGGCCGAAGCGTGGTCGCAGGTGTCGGTCGCCGACGATTTCACCCCCTTCCAGTTGCTGCAAAGCCACCTGGAAGGCAAGGTCGTGGTCGGCTCCGGAGCACGCATCGTCCGCTCACGGGTGCGCAACTACCACATCGGCGAAGGGGCGCTCGTCGAAGGGGTCACGGCACTCGAATGCCGCCGCAGGAGCACGTTCGGGAACGGCGTGGGCGTGGCGACGATGAACGAATGCGGAGGGCGCACGGTGAAGATATTCGACCGCCTCTCGGCGCAGGCAGCCTACCTGATGGCCGTCTACCGTCACCGCCCGCAGACCATGGCGGCCCTGGAAAAGATGGTCGACGACTATGCCGAAACCCGCGCCTCGCAGACGGGGAGGGTCGGCAAAGGCAGCCGCATCGTCGGCGCCAGGTTCATCCGCGAAGTCCGCATCGGCGACAACGTCACCGTAGACGGCTGTTCGATACTGGAAAACGGCACGGTCTGCGACGGCGCGCACATCGGCGTGGATGTCAAGGCCTACGACTTCATCGCCGCGGAAAACGCCCGGATCGACAACGGCTCGATCGTCGAACGCTGTTTCGTGGGCGAAAGCTGCCGGCTGGACAAGGCCTTCACGGCGGCCGAATCGCTGTTCTTCGCCAACTCGCACTGCGAGAACGGCGAGGCCGCCTCGATCTTCGCGGGGCCCTACACCGTCTCGCACCACAAGTCGTCGCTGCTCATCGCGGGCATGTTCTCGTTTTTCAACGCGGGCAGCGGCTCGAACCAGAGCAACCACCTGTTCAAGAGCGGCGCCGTGCACCAGGCGGTGCACCTCAGGGGCTGCAAGTTCGCCAGCGGCGCCTACATCATGTCCCCAGCGCTGGAAGGGGCTTTCACGATGATCATGGGGCACCACTCGTTCCACCACGACACGTCGGCCTTCCCCTACTCCTACCTGGTCGAAAAGGAGGGGCGTTCGGTGCTCATGCCCGGGGCGAACCTCACCAGCTACGGCGCCGTGCGCGACATCGAGAAATGGCCTGCACGCGACCGCCGCACCATACGGCGCGACGTCATCAACTTCGAAGAATACAACCCTTATATCACCTCGGGAATGCTCAGGGCCGTGGATACGCTCCACGCGATCGCAGAGGAAGACCCCGACGCCCCGACGTACGTCCACCAGAAGGCGATCATCCGCGCGGCGGCCCTCAAACGGGGCATCGGACTCTACAACCGTTTCATCGTGGCGGCGCTGGGCGCGATGCTCGACCGGGGGGAATCGGCGGAACGCTACGACGGCAGCGGCCGCTGGCTCGACATCGCCGGACAGTATATCACCAAACGCGAAGTCGAGGCCATCCTCGACGCCATAGACCACGGCGAACTGGCCTCGCCCGAAGAGGTGGACAACCGGTTCAGGGTCTTTTCCGTCCACTACGACGACTACGCCCACAGCTGGGCCGAAGGGGTCTACGCATCGCTGCTGGGACACATCCCGACCGTGGCGGAGATAGAAGAGGCCATCGCGGCGGGGCGCAACGCCCGCGCGACGATGCGCCGTACGACCGACGCCGACCGCGACCGCGACTGCTCGCTCGACATGGCGGTCAGCTACGGCCTCGACAGCGACGACGAAGGGGAAGTACGCGACGACTACTACTCCGTCCGGGGACTTAAATAGACGCAACATGTATACACAGAGCATCACACGCAACCACCGCACGGCATTCATCCTGGCCATAGACGGCTCGGGGTCGATGGCCGAAAGCATCCTCTTCCGGGGACGCTGCATGACCAAGGCCGAAGCGGTTGCAACCATCACCAACGACCTGCTGTTCGAGCTCGTCGAACGGGCACGCCGCAGCGACGGCGTACGCGACTATTACGACATCGCCGTGGTCGGTTATTCGGGTGACGACGAGGTACGCTCGCTGCTGCCCGGAGGCGAGGATCTGGTGCCTGTCAGCGCCCTCGCGGCACAGGAGATGCCGGTGCACACGGAGGTGATCGAACACCGGCTTCCCGACGGCAGCATCGCCCTGCGGGAGATTCCCGCACCGGCGTGGATCAAGCCCCTGTCGGCCGGGCAGACGCCGATGTGCGAGGCACTGCGCCGCGTGAGGGACATAGCCGCCGGCTGGACTTCCCGCACGGCCAACGCCGAAAGTTTCCCTCCCGTGGTCTTCAACATCACCGACGGCGAGGCCACGGACTGCGACAACGAGGAGCTGCGCACGGTCTGCGACCAGATCAAGGCGCTGGGCACCGTCGACGGCAATGTCCTGTTGATCAATATCCATATCGCTGCCGGGGATACCGAACGTCCGGTATTCTTCCCCGAGGCGCACGAAGCCCGGTATACGAACCGATATGCCTCGCTGCTCTACGACTGTTCGAGCGAAATGCCCGCGGTCTTCAACGAAGCCATCCGCGAAGCCAAGGGCCCGGGTGCGATCCCGCCCTTCCGCGGCATGAGCTACAACGCCTCGGCGGCCCAGCTGGTCGCCATGCTCAACATAGGTTCCATCAGCGTCAAAACCGAATAGAGATGATAGTGACCCTGCAACATTTCTCCCGGGCACTGCTGACGCCCGACCTGTCGCTGGCGACGCTCGCCGACGCCCGTCCCGTTACGGAACCCAACGGCATGCCGCGCCTGGTGCGCACGACGCGTTTCGCCGAGGCGGAAGTCGAATGGCGGGGCGAGCGGTGGCTCGTCGCCATGCCCCTGAACCCGTCGGCCATGCCCCGGATCGAACGCACGGTCTCGGCGCTGCGCAAACTCAACACCGGCTACCTGGCCGAATGCCGCATACTGCCGGGCGAAATGCGCTGGCACGACGCGGCGGGCACGGAACGGCACACGGATCTGGTATTGCAGCACCTGCCCGCCGGACGGGAGTTCGCCGAAGCGCTGCTTGCCGAGGACAAAACGACGCTGCTCGCGGCGCTCGACGCCTTGCAGGCGGCGCTCGGGGAGCTGGAATTCACGCACAACAACCTCAAGGAAGCGAACCTCCGCTGGCACCGGGGACGGTTCGTCCCGATACGCTATTACGATGCCCGAATCGGAGCAGCGGAGCCCGGCACGGCTGACAGGGAGGCATTCGACACCCTCCGGCACAGGATCGCCGAGGCACCCGCACCCCGCCAGACGGCCAACGACGTCACGGCGCCCTACAACCCGCTGCGCAGTCTGACCGGACACCGGTGGACGAGCCATGTATTCGAAGGGCTGGTGTGCGTGGAGGACGACAACGGATTCGGGTTCGTGGATACGGACAACAACCCGGTGATCCCGGCGCAGTTCGTCTGGGCGGGCGATTTCCGCGAAGGCCGCGCCGAGGTACAGACGCAAACGGGGATGGGGCTGATCGACCGCCGGGGCTGTTACGTCATACCTCCCGAATACGAAATCGTCGACTACGATCCCGCCGCCAGCGTGGTGCATGTGCGCAACAACGGGCACTGGGCGCTGTTCGACTACCTGGGACGCCGCCTCACGGAGTTCCGGACGGAAGTCCCGGAGCCCTGCGGGCCTGAAATTTGCAGGTGACAACGGCAATATCAGATATTTCGCCGTTATCGGTGCCTTCCGGCTGCATTGGCAAACCCGGCCCGGAGGGGCGCTGCCCGGCACAACCGGAAAAGGCGACCGGCGGGACTTCGGAGCATATAATCACGATAACAAATACAAAAAATTACAAGTCATGGAAGAAACGATCAAATGCCTGATTATCGGCAGCGGCCCCGCAGGGTATACGGCCGCCATCTATACATCGCGTGCAAACCTCCAGCCCGTACTCTACGAGGGCATCGAACCGGGCGGGCAGCTCACGACAACGACCGACGTGGAGAATTTCCCGGGCTACCCCGACGGGGTCAGCGGCCAGCAGATGATGGCCGACATGCGGCGCCAGGCCGAGCGTTTCGGCGCCGAGATCCGCACGGGGACAGCCACCCGCGTAGACCTCGCGTCGCGGCCGTTCCACGTGGTGATCGACGGCGAGAAGGAGATCAGGGCCGAAACCCTGATCATTGCCACGGGCGCCTCGGCCAGATACCTGGGGCTCCCCTCGGAGACGAAATTCCGCGGCATGGGCGTGAGTGCCTGCGCCACCTGCGACGGCTTCTTCTACCGTAAAAAGGACGTGGCCGTGGTCGGCGGCGGCGACACCGCCTGCGAGGAGGCCACCTACCTCGCCTCGATCTGCCGCAAGGTCTACATGATCGTGCGCAAACCCCACCTGCGCGCCTCGAAGGCGATGCAGCAGCGCGTGTTCAGCACCCCCAACATCGAGGTGCTATTCAACCACAACACCGCCGAGGTACTGGGCGACGAGTCGGGCGTGACGGGCGCACTGCTTCGCTGCAACGACGGCAAGGAGGTGAAGATCGACATCTCGGGCTTCTTCCTGGCCATCGGGCACCATCCCAACACGGAGTTGTTCCGCGACCAGTTGCAGCTCGACGCCGAAGGCTACATCAAGGTCGAACCGGGCACGTCGATAACCAACATCGAAGGCGTCTTCGCCGCGGGCGACGTCCGCGACCCGCACTACCGGCAGGCCGTCACGGCGGCCGCTTCGGGCTGCATCGCGGCCATCGACTGCGAGCGGTTCCTGTTAAGCTGGGCCAACTAAAAACGCATGAGTTTCAGCGTCACCATACTGGGGTCTTCCTCCGCGAAGCCCACCCTGAGCCGGCATCCGTCGGCGCAGGTGGTCAACGTGCACGAGCAGTACTACCTGGTCGATGCGGGCGAAGGGGTACAGCAACAGTTGATCCGTTACGGCATCAACCCGCTCAGGCTACGTGCCGTGTTCATCTCGCACCTGCACGGCGACCATGTATTCGGGCTGTTCCCGCTGATCTCGACGCTGGCGCTCTACGGCCGCAAGACCCCGCTGCGGGTATTCGCACCGGCACCGATGGGCGAAATTCTGGCCTGCCACCTCAAATATTTCGACAGCGAACTGCCCTACCCGGTCGTATGGACGGAGGTCGACACGACCAAGCATGCGCTGCTGATGGAAAACCGTACGCTGGAGGTGTGGAGCATACCGCTGCGCCACCGCGTGCCGACGGCGGGGTTCCTTTTCCGCGAAAAGGAGCCGGCGCTGAACGTCGACAAGTTCAAGATTACGAAATACGGGCTTTCGGTCGCACAGATCACCGCCGCAAAGCGGGGCGAGGACGTCACGCTCTCCACGGGGGAGGTGATCCCCAACGGGGAACTGACCTACCGTCCCTACGCCCCTCGGTCGTACGCTTACTTGTCGGACACCAACTTTTCGGCCAAGGCCGCAGCGCTGGCAGCAGGCGCCGACCTGATGTACCATGAGGCGACCTACGCCGCGGCGGAGCAGAAGGCGGCCCGGGAGCGCGGACACTCGACGGCGGCCGACGCGGCCAAGGCAGCCCTGAAAGCCGGGGCGAAGCGGCTGGTGATCGGGCATTACTCGTCGCGCTACAAGGATGAAAACATGCTGGTCGAAGAGGCCCGTGCGATCTTCCCCGAAACCTACCCCGCCACCGAAGGGGTGACGTTCACCTTAGAAAAACAACGATGACAAAAGCCGACATACAACTCGTCCGCGCGCTGGCCGGCAAACGCGGGCGCACGGAGCACGGACTGTTCGTCGCCGAAGGGGAGAAACTCATCGGCGAGCTGCGTACGTCGCACCTCGGGGTACGCAAGATATTCGCCCTGGAAGGGCTGTTTTCAGGGCCGGAAGTCGAGGTCGTCGGCACGAAGGAAATGGAGCGGCTGTCGCTGCTGAAAACAGCCTCCAACTCGCTGGCGCTGGTCGAAATACCGCATTACGGACTGGATATGCGGGCTCTCGCGGGACGGCTGACGCTGGCGCTCGACGACGTGCAGAACCCTGGCAACCTGGGCACGATCGTCCGGCTGGCCGACTGGTTCGGCATCACGGACATCGTCTGCTCGGAAGCCTCGGCCGACTGTTTCAACCCCAAGGTCGTGCAGGCCACGATGGGCGCCATACTCCGCGTCAGGGTGCACTACACCGACCTGGGAGGGTTCCTGCGCCAAGCCGCGGACGCCGGGCTGCCGGTGTGCGGGACTTTCCTGGAGGGGGAGAACATCTACGGGGCGTCGCTCCCGGAGGCAGGGATCGTCGTCATGGGCAACGAGGGGCGCGGCATTTCGGACGCCGCGGCCGCGACCGTCACCCGCAAATTGTTCATCCCGCCTTACCCGGCCGACCGGCGGGGTTCGGAATCGCTCAACGTGGCGATGGCGACGGGGATCGTCTGCGCCGAATTCCGGCGGCAGGCAGGCACCGGGGGCCCGGGACAGGCGTAAAGGAGCAAAAAACAGAAGGACGGAGCCGCAAACAGAAAAGGGCAATTCCCGTCATAACGCAGACGACGGGAAAAACCTGAAATCGACGGGTGGGGCCACGGACAGACAGGCGGCACCGCTATTTACCGGGTACCGACCGTCTGCCGCAACTCCAAACCGGGCATAAGCGGAACGACATCGACGAGTTCGAGGGAGAGCACCATATCGAGGGTGCCCTCCTTGTATTTCCGGAAATGGGGCGTCGTGATATGGCTTTCATAGGCCGCACGGTCGACATAAATCTCCAGGATCGTCACCTGCCCGGGCGCCTCCTTCGCCGCGACGGCATAGAGCGCCAACACGCCGGGTTCGAGACGCAGCGAAGCCTCGATCTCCTCCTGTAAAAAAGCGTTATAGCCGGCCAGGCGCGCCGGATCGACCGTGATTTTCGACAGCCGCACCAACTGCTGCCCCGCAACCGGGGCCTCCGGCCCTTTCGGGGGTTCCTGCGCTTTGGCGGCGGAAAATGCAAGCAGGCCCGACAAAAGCATGAACAAACCTTTTTTCATCATTGCATTTCAATTATTATCGGGTTAACAAGAGCCGCCCGTCCCGGTTACGGGAGGGCAAAGCAGGACACCGGAAACCATACCACGCATTCGACATCTCACACCGGGTCGGCACACCGTTCACGCAGCCCGGCAACAATGCGGCGCACCGATTCCAGGGCTTCGGCACACCGCTCGGGCGGCAGAAGGCGCGCCGCATCGAGCCGTTCGATGCTCCGCAGGAGGCACTCCACGGCATAGCGCATTTCGTCCAGCTCGATCCCCGAGGCGGCAGCAAGGTCGGTAGCAGCCAGCCGTGTCACCGCGGAACGGGCGCAGAGGTCGAAATCCGCGACCAGGGCATTGCTTCTGCGGCGGTCGTAGGGCGGAATCCAAAGGGTCTCGAACATCAGCCGGAAAACCGCGGCGACCAGGATCGGGTTGTTTTTCCGTGTAATTTTTTTTGCGCAAGGTTCCATCTTTCAGAGCTGTTGCTCGGAAAAAAGCGCGGGCAAAGATACCGAATCCACCATCGAGGTATTGGACGACCTGTAACGTAGAATGCGGCCAATGCCCACGCCGAAAAACAGCGAGAGCATCAACCTTTGTTCCTTACGCTACACGAAAGTGTCCAATTTCCGATGGTAAGAAAAAAGCCGATGCGCCTTTATCCGAATATGTCGGCAACCCTAACAGGCTGCATAAGACAAAGGTAGGAAAAATAAGCCCATCCGCAAAACATTCCGGGCCGCAGGAATGCAAAATTTCATTTAAATTCGATCCGGCGCATTGCCAATTCTGAATAATATGTATCTTTGTAAGTTGAAATATATGTATCTATGTCTGAATGCAAACTCAAAATAGGCATCACGCAGGGAGATCCGAACGGCATCGGCTGGGAGGTGATCCTCAAGGCCCTTTCCGACCCGCGCATGACGGAGCTCTTCACGCCCGTCGTCTACGGTTCGCCCGCGGCGGCGGCCTATTACCGAAATACGCTGGGCGACACCGAACCGGTGGCGTTCAACACCGTGCCCGCGGCACGCGACGCCCGCCGCGGCAAGGCCAACCTGGTCGCATGCGGGGAGGCCGGGCAGCCGGAGCCGGGCAAGGCTTCGCCCCAGGCCGGACGCGCGGCGGTCGAAGCGCTGCGCACGGCGACGCAGGATTTGAAGGAGGGGACGCTCGACGCCATCGTCACGGCACCCTTCAACAAGGAGAGCGTGCAGGGCGAGGATTTCAGCTACACGGGCCACACCGAATTCTTCGGGGCGGAGCTGGGCGGGGAGCCGATGATGATCCTGTGCAGCGACGTGCTGCGCGTAGGACTGGTCACCAAGCATATCCCCGTGTCGGAGATCAGCCGCAGCATTTCCAGGGAGAAGATCGTGCACGACCTGCACACGCTGCGCCGCTCGCTCATCGAGGATTTCGGCATCGTCGAGCCGCGCATCGCCGTGATGGCGCTCAACCCCCACGCCGGGGACGGCGGGCTGCTCGGACACGAGGAACAGGAGATCATCCGCCCGGCCATCGTCGAGGCATTCAGACAAGGCGTGCTGGCATTCGGCCCCTTTGCGGCCGACGGGCTGTTCGCCGGGGGCGGATACGCCAAGTACGACGGCATCCTGGCCATGTACCACGACCAGGGGCTGGCGCCCTTCAAGACGCTCTCGCCCGATGGCGTGAACTTCACGGCGGGGCTCGCCAAGGTACGCACGTCGCCCGACCACGGCACGGCCTACGACATCGCGGGGCAGGACAAGGCCGATGCGCAGTCGATGCGGTCGGCGATCTACGCCGCCATCGACATCGTGGAGCACCGGCGCGCCTGGGCGGAATGGAGCCGCAACCCATTGCAGCGCGCCGAGCGCGAGAAAGGCGGACGCGACATCTCGGTCAAAGACCTGCCGCAGACCGAACGGGAGGATTAGTATGACGCCGCAAAAAAAGATCCGCATCGGGGCCGGGTTCGTGGCCATATGGGTATTGCTCGGAGGAGCATGGCTCTGCGATTACTTTTTCGGCGACACGGAGTTCTGGAAGCTGGCATCCGGGGAACTGACCGTACTGCTGGGTATCGGCGCCGGGACGGCGATGATCCGGGAAGGGCGCCGCGGACAGGAGGCTGTAAACGCTGCGGCCAAAGATGCGGGATCCGGGAAACAGGCGGTCGAAGAAACACAAACCGGAGAGACACAGACCGGGAACACGGCGGCCAAAGACGCGGGGATTGCAGGGCCAGCGGTCGGAGAAACACAGGCCGGAGAAACACAGGCCGGAAACACGACGGGCAAAGGCTCGGCAGCACGCACAGCGCGGCAGCCGGAAGAGAAAAAACGATAAACACCGGGCAACCCGGAAGCGTATTCCGTCTCGTAATTGTGGAAGCGCCGAAGGCCCCGAAAACTTAACTTTATAAATTTTTTATGATCAAAATCACTTTTCCCGACGGTTCGGTGAGGGAGTTCGCCAAAGGGACGACTGCCTTCCAAATCGCAGAGAGCATCAGCCCTCGTTTAGCTGCTGACTCCCTGGCGGCCTCGGTAAACGGCGCAACCGTGGACATGATGCGCCCGATCGAGGAGGACGCCTCGGTCAAATTCTACAAATGGGAGGACGAAGAGGGCAAGCACGCCTTCTGGCACACCTCGTCCCACCTGCTGGCCGAAGCCCTCGAGGCACTCTACCCGGGCATCAAGTTCGGTATCGGCCCGGCCATCGAAAACGGCTTCTACTACGACGTCGATTCGCCGACGCCGATCACCGAGGCCGACCTGCCCAAAATCGAGCAGAAGATGCAGGAGCTTTCCCGCAACAAGGAGCAGCTCATCCGCCGCGAAGTCCCCAAGACCGAAGCACTCAAGACCTTCACCGAGAAGGGCGACCAGTACAAGGTAGAACTGATTACGGACTTGCAGGACGGCACCATCTCATTCTATACCAACGGTGCGTTCACCGACCTCTGCCGGGGGCCGCACATCCCCAACACGGGCTACATCAAGGCCCTGAAACTGACTTCGGTAGCCGGGGCATACTGGCGCGGCAACGAGAAGAACAAGATGCTGACCCGCATCTACGGCATCTCGTTCCCCAAGAAGTCGATGCTCGACGAATACCTCGTGATGATGGAGGAGGCCAAGAAGCGCGACCACCGCAAGCTGGGCAAAGACCTCGAACTGTTCTGTTTCTCGCAGCGCGTGGGACAGGGCCTGCCCCTGTGGCTGCCCAAAGGTGCCGCACTGCGCGACCGTCTGGAGCAGTTCCTGCGGGGCGTGCAGAAGGAATACGGCTACCAGCAGGTGATTACCCCGCATATCGGCAACAAGGAATTGTACGTGACCTCGGGCCACTACGCCAAATACGGCAAGGACTCGTTCCAGCCTATCCACACTCCGATCGAGGGCGAAGAATACCTGCTCAAACCGATGAACTGCCCGCACCACTGCGAGATCTACCGTTCGAAGCCCCGCTCGTACAAGGAGCTGCCCGTCCGCCTGGCGGAGTTCGGGACCGTCTACCGCTACGAGCAGTCGGGCGAGCTGCACGGGCTGACGCGCGTACGCGGGTTCACGCAGGACGACGCTCACCTGTTCGTACGTCCCGACCAGCTGCTCGAAGAGTTCGAGCGCGTGATCGACATCGTGCTTTACATCTTCAAGACGCTGAAGTTCGACAACTATACGGCACAGATTTCGCTCCGCGACCCCAATAACAAGGAGAAGTACATCGGTTCGGACGAGAACTGGGAGAAGGCTGAAAGCGCCATCATGCAGGCAGCCAGGGAGAAAGGGCTCACGACCGTCGTGGAGCTGGGCGAAGCCGCATTCTACGGCCCGAAGCTGGACTTCATGGTCAAGGATGCCATCGGCCGCAAATGGCAGCTGGGCACCATCCAGGTGGACTACAACCTGCCGGAGCGTTTCGACCTGACGTACAAGGGCGCCGACGACAAACTGCACCGCCCGATCATGATCCACCGCGCGCCGTTCGGCTCGATGGAGCGTTTCGTGGCCGTACTGCTCGAGCACACGGGCGGCAAATTCCCGCTGTGGCTCTCGCCCCAGCAGGTCGTGGTACTCCCGATCTCGGAGAAGTTCAACGATTATGCGCAGAAGGTGGCCGAATACCTGAACCGCAACGACGTCCGCACCGAAGTCGACGACCGCAACGAGAAGATCGGCCGCAAGATCCGCGACAACGAGCTGAAACGCATCCCCTACCTGCTGATCGTCGGCGAGAAGGAAGAGGCCGAGGGCCTCGTATCCGTCCGTGCACAAGGCGAGGGCGACAAGGGCCAGATGACGATGGAGGCATTCCGCGACCTGATCACCGGGCTGGTCAAAGAGGAGATCGACGCCAACAAACTGGAAAAGAAATAAAAGAACACATTATTAACTTAACTAATACGTACAACTATCGCAGCACCGAAACCATTCCCGCCGAGGCCGTTTACCCCCGGGAATAACAGACCGAAACCGGCAGCCAATGCCAACAACCGCTTCGGGCGCCGTCCGCCCGTCAAGGAGAACCCCCACCGGATCAACAACGAGATCACGGCTCCGGAAGTGCGTGTGGTCGGCGACAACGTCGGCCAGCCGCAGGTTCTGCCGATCCGCGATGCGCTCAAACTCGCCGACGAACTGGAACTCGACCTGATCGAGATCTCTCCGAAGGCCGAGCCCCCCGTATGCCGCATCGACGATTACCAGAAATTCCTTTACCAGCAAAAGAAGAAAGCCAAGGAACTGAAGGCCAATCAGACGAAAGTGGTCGTGAAGGAGATCCGCTTCGGGCCCCAGACCGACGACCACGACTACAAATTCAAACTCAAGCACGCGCAGAACTTCCTCAAGGAGGGGGCCAAAGTCAAGGCTTACGTCTTCTTCCGCGGCCGTTCGATCGTCTTCAAGGAGCAGGGCGAAATCCTGCTGCTGCGCTTTGCCACCGATCTCGAAGAGTTCGCCAAAGTGGAGGCGATGCCCCGGCTCGACGGCAAGAAGATGAACATGATGCTCGCGCCGAAAGTGAAAAAGTAACAAATGACAAGCGGCCGCAGGCCACGTAATACCCGTGAAAACAACGACGGCGGAACGGAGATATCCGGGCCGCAGGTTGTTGTTTTCGCATTTACAGGAATGGGCAGCCCGGATCATGTCGTTCTGCTCCGGCGCCCAGTTCCTCTATCTCCTGGAACATATCCCGCAAGACAACTTTATGAGCGTTTTGGATAACCGAATATCGAAAACTATTCCCGATCTTTATCTGATAAATGATTAAACTGAAAAAAATGATGAAGAAATGGTTATTATCCGGATGTCTGCTGACTTTGATGGCCTGCGGACAAGTGCCGCAGGAGCGGATCGATTCACTGAAGGAGACCATCGCCGATTATGAAGAGAACGGCGCAGGAGCCGAAATGCCGGAAGAATTCCGTGCATTGCAGGAATCGTTTGCCGAGGTGGAGAGATCGGTGGAAGCCGAAAAAGAAAAAATGTTCAGCAGCTACTCCGCAGTCGAACAGAAGATGGCACAGATCGAAAAACAGTTGGACGACATGGCGTTTACCATCAACGCGCGGAGTGACCGATTTCAGAAGGTGTATAAAAAATTTGCGAGGGAGGTCAGCCTGGGGCTCCTCATGTACGCAAGCCTGCCCAAAGACAAAGCCCGGAGCCTGCCCAAAGAGATGAAGGACGATTTGCAGCGCGCCCTGCAGCCTGCACTCCTGCTGAGAGAACTCATGAAAGCCGAAACCTATGCGCAAAAACATGAGATACTGGATCCGCACGTCGAAAAAATGGAGAAATTGAACCAAACGATGAAGCCCTGGCTTTCGGAGCAGAAATACGACGAGATCCTGAAAAAAGTCGAAGCCCAGCTGAAAAAGACAAATCTCAGCGACGACAGCCAGATCGGGTTCGGGGCGTTTTAAACATCCCGGCCTTTATCCCGCACGGAATCGGACGCAATCCGGTCTTGAACCCGTCCGACTTTTGCGTGTCTTTTGCATCCACAAAAGCGTGAAAAACTGAATACAAGAAATGTTTCGTAAATGAAGGAACTTATCAACTTTTTGACAGATTGGGGCGATATAAGTGTTGGAGTGGTTTTTGTTCTGATACCATTTTCGGCTTTTGTGGCGCTTTTTCATCATGTTATTTTAGGCGGAATATACGGTTGGGACTATAAACCTAAATGGCTTCTCTTTGTTCTGGAACCAACTCTTGTATGCTTCTTAGGGGTTATTAAACCGGGCTTTGGCTTGTGTGCGTTGGTGCTTCTTTTTGTACTTACTTTTGTGTTGGCTATTGTCGGCCTTATCATAATGCCTTTGGTGAGGAGATTAAGAAAAGTCAAAGCTGAATACCGGAAAACCGGAAAAAAAGTTTCCGTCTTCACTGCGGGCAAAGTAACGGGAACTTATATATCGGGGATTATTGGAATGCTCGTTATTATGTTTATTATGGAAGTCTCGTTGCCGCTAATATTTTTGGTGGTATTTATTATCCTTCCTCTTTTCGCGCTGAAAAATCCCGGGGGTGACCGTCATTTTATGCGTTTACAGGCAATATTGCCTACCTCTCCTATACGTTCTGTGGCTATGGGGCTTGCCGAAGTGGAAGGAATAGTTGTTCCCGGAGGAAAACTCATTGCTCCTATCGGTGACACGGAGTGTATTGCATACGAATACGAAATAGAAGATATAGACCACGACAGCGAAGGACGAACTTCGTATACCACCGTTCACAGCGAGAATAAATGCAACGCATTCTCCATACAGGACGAAACGGGCATATTGGACGTTACACCCGAAAAGCTGAATCTTTTGTGTCTGCCCATAAACAAGCGGTATCAAAAAGAAGGAAAGCGATACACGCAGCGGTTGTTGTTGCCCGGCGATAAAGTACTGCTTATAGGAATGGCAGATACACGAGGAGGCAAAACGGTTTTCCGGTACGAAGAAACGAAGAAGGTATATACGCTCATGCCTTCACAAACACTCAACAAATACAACAGGGCAAAGCCGCTTATCAATAGTCTGATCTGTTATACCTCCGTTTTGGGTATTATCGCTTCACTGATACTGCTTTGTCACATCGAATACCGTGACGGAGAGTTGCAAATAAACCTGCCTTTCGGCAACAAGGGTATTTCATCCGGTCAGTATGGATATATACTCCCTTCCAATCAAGAAAAAACAATCATCTTTAAGCATCAGTGAATATGGGAATTATTATTGCTTTCGTTATTTTGGGAGTTATCATTGTCGGCATTGTCTCCGGAGGCGTTGCCATTTACAACCGGTTGGTTATGCTGAAGTACAATGTAGATAAAAATTTTGCCAATATCGATGTAATATTAAAGCAGCGTGTAGATGAAATACCCAACCTTATTGCTGTGGTAAAAAAGACACAGGGATACGAAGAATCGCTGTTAAATCAGCTTACAGAGCTACGAACCGCTTTTCTTTCCTCTCGCTCTACCGATGAAAAAGTACAACTGGCTAATGAAGTCGGCAAACTGCTAAATTCCTTTTTCGCCGTTTCGGAAAACTATCCCGAGCTGAAAGCTGTGGAGAGTTTCCGCACCCTCCAACTTCGGGTGTCGGATTTGGAAGATATGCTTTCCGACCGCCGCGAACTCTACAATGAAAGCGTGAATATGTATAATATCGGTATTCACGAAATGCCCGCCTTGTTGTTTGCCCGTCCAATGGGTTATACTGACAAACCGTTGTTGCACATATCTGAAGAGGAGAAAAAATATGACGGAATTCGTTTCTGATATTCTAAATTATCTGCAAAATAACGAGAATGCCCAGGGAGTTGTAGTTGCATTGGCTGCGTTTGGCGTACCTTTATTCTCGTTCCTCTTGTATCTCTTGTTTCGAATACTGCGGATCAAGGTGGGGGCGATGGCAAGCAGAGCTTTGGCGGCATTAGTCACGGGGTATACGTTTTTCGGGTTTATTACGCAAATAATTCTCCTTTTCAGCGGTGTGCCTGCTCTTAAAATGGCACTCATTTGGCTTGCCATGATAATTGTTTACGGAATATTTGTCCTTTTTAATCGTAGAATGATATACAAAATATTGTCTACTTTTAACGAAACAAAGAACAGCGGACAAGAGTCATTAGAATCATAATACATATCCGTATTATTTCTTTGCTTTCCCTCCAATTTTCACATGCACCTTTTTTGTCTCCGCTCTGGTTACGGGCCAGACCACGACCACAATACAACTTACAGTCCTTAGGGAAATGCACGATGCCCTTGCCATAGACTTCAGCGGATTCCTTAAAGCCTTTGAGATCGTCTTTTTTCGTGCTGTCTCTTCCGCCTTCCGAAAATTCGGTTACATTTATAGATGAAACAGCCTTTGAAAGCGTGTAAATCAGCTCTTTGAAAACCATCTGAAACTTTTCCGCCAGCTCAAAAAAGTAACAGGATAGTAACGTAATTCCGGTTTGAGTTGGCTTTTTGATGGTTTTACTTGGCTGCGCCCGTTTGTCCAATCTTCGTCTAAATCGCTATTCGACAGTCTTATCACACCGGTTTGCTCTCACTTTCATTTTTATTTCCTATCTTTACACTCGATGAGCACACCCGACGACATATTCCGCATCGCGGACGAGGCGGCATTCGAAGCGGCGGCGCTGGAGGTATTCCGGCGCCAGGCTGCGGAATGCGCGCCCTACCGCGAGTATCTGTCCCTGATCGGCGTACAGCCCGGGGAGGTGCGGACGGCGGATGCGATCCCCTACTTGCCGATCGGGCTTTTCAAGACCCACGAAGTGTATTGCGGCGGCCCGGAGCCCGAAGCGGTCTTCACTTCGTCGTCCACCACCGGCATGACCCCGTCGCGCCACCCGATGCGCTCGCTGTCGCTCTACGAACAAGCGTTCCGCGCTTCGTTCCGGACGTTCTACGGCGAACCGGCACGGTGGAGCCTCTACGCACTGCTGCCCAACTACCTGCGGCGCAAAGGCTCGTCGCTGGTCTACATGGCCGACCGGCTTTTGTCCGACTGCGGCTCGGGCGGCTTTTACCTCGACGACCACGAAGCCCTGCTGGAGGCGATGCGCCGCGACCCCAAGCCCAAGATCCTGCTGGGCGTGAGCTATGCGCTCTGGGATTTGGCGGAGCGTTACGCCCCGAAGCTGGACGACACAATCGTCATGGAGACGGGCGGCATGAAGGGATACCGCGAGGAGATCCCCAAAGCGGAATTCCACAAAATCCTGTGCGACGCATTCGGAGTAGACAGGATACACTCCGAATACGGCATGGCGGAACTCACGTCGCAGGCCTACTCGCAGGGCGGGAATATCTTCCGCTGCCCGGCCTGGATGCGGGTCGCGGCACGCGACGTGAACGATCCGTTCGACCGCCTGCCGGCAGGCTCCCGCGGCGGGCTGGACATCGCCGACCTGGCTTCATGGTGGTCGTGCGCCTTCATCCAGACCCAGGACGTGGGGCGCGTGGCTGCCGACGGGGCGTTCGAGGTAGAAGGGCGCATCGACCACAGCGACATCAGGGGTTGCAACCTGCTGGTGCAATAATTTACCTGCAAAGCTCCCGGCCACAGTCCGCGGGCCGGTGTCCTTCGCGGGACTCCGGCAGCAGCGACCGACAAGAGGGGGGGGGCATTGACACAGACCGACAAAAAAGAGAGATAGCGATGAAAACAGTAGCATTCGTCCCCTTACGCCTCAACAGCCAGCGGGTAGCGGGCAAAAACCTCCGCCTGCTGGGCGGCGAGCCGCTGATGTGCCATATCCTGCGGACGCTCGCCGGCATCGGGGAGATCGACGAGGTGTACGCCTATTGCAGCGACGAACGCATCTGCGAATACCTCCCCCGAGGCGTGCGTTTCCTGCGCCGCAGCCCCGGCCTCGACCGTGATACGACGCTCGGGCGGGAGATCTACGACAGTTTCACGGCCGACGTCGAGGCCGACCTCTACGTGCTGGCGCACGCCACCTCGCCGTTCATCCGCGCGGAGACCGTGGCGGACGCCCTGCGGCACGTGCGGTCGGGGGAGTACGATTCGGCGTTCAGCGCCGAGAAGATCCAGACCTTCGCCTGGTTCGAAGGCCGGCCGCTCAACTATGCGCTGGACGACATCCCCCGCACGCAGACCATAGAGCCGGTCTATATCGAAACCAGCGCATTTTTCATTTTCCCGCGCACGCTCTGGTGCGGCCGCGGACGCCGCATCGGGGAAAAACCCTACATGGCTGTCGTAGACCGCATCGAAGGGCTGGACATCGACAACCCCGAGGATTTCACGATGGCCGAGATCATCGCGGCAAGCCGGCGGCTGGGGTAGGGAACGGGAATCCGAGATGAGCATAAAAAAGCGACCTTTTCCAGGTCGCTTCCTTTATTTCAAAAAGGCGGCGTTACTCCGCCCCGCGTTCGTAGGCGTCGATCATCGAGCCGCGGGTGCGGTTGACGATCCGCGCACCGAGCGACGCGGCATAGTCGCGCAGCACCTCGTGCCCGCGGAAGAGTTCGGCCACCTCGGCCAGGTATACAGACATCGTATAGGGCACATGCGGCACCTTCATGTAGATAGGCTGCGGCGCCCGGGGCCCGGCATCGTAATAGTGGCGGTCGGCACGGCACAGGCGGTTCGCGTCGTCGACGCATAGCCCGTCGAGCAACGTATGATCCACCCCGTAGAGCTCGATCTGCCGGTAACCCAGTAACAGGGCGACGTATTCGCCCACCTGCACGACCGTGCCGAAATTGGCGCTGCCGAGGCCGTGGCGGAAAAGCCAGAAGCCGACGCTGCCAAAACCGCGGTAGACCTGCGTATGGAAGCGAACGATGCGGATACGGGGGTTGGGAAGTGCGGCGCGGTAGTCGAACTTTTCGGGATTATAGAACTGTACGTAGAGCGTCATCGGCCATGTGACCTTGCTATCGAGCGTGCGGTAGAGCGCGGCTACGCGGTCGCGGCACTCGCTGTCGCGGAAGAACATCGGGTCGGAAAGGACGTAATAACCCGGCCTGACCACCTCGAAGCGGTCGTCCTCGGCAAAAAAGTTGACCGCCATGAAATCCCTGGCCTCGTATTCGCGGCGCGCGATCAATCGCGGCAGGTCTTCGGCCAGCGAAGGACCGTTGCCGAGAATGACCATCCCGCGCGACGGGTCGCCCGTCGGGCCCGCACGGCGGATATAGTTGCGGAAATTCTCCTTGACGGCCATCACGGCGAAGTAAAGCGCCGTGTCGAACGTATTGCGGATAAATGCGATGAGCTTCTCGGATGCGGTCATGAACAGGGTTTTATTTGCAAATGTAGCAAAAGATCGGTATCTTCGCAAGAAACCAAACCGCAACAAATGGCATCGGCAACCATCTCGGTCATCATACCCCTCTACAACAAGGAGCGCGAAATCGGCGACACCCTACGCTCGGTACTCGCACAGACTTTGCAGCCCACGGAGATCGTCGTCGTGGACGACGGATCGACGGACGGGAGTGCAGACGCCGTGCGTGCCATCGCATCGCCGCTCGTGAAGCTCGTCACGCAAGCGAACGCCGGGGTCTGCGCGGCACGCAACCGCGCCATCGCCGAGTCGGCAGGCGACCTGATCGCCCTGCTCGACGCCGACGACACGTGGGAACCGGGATTCCTGGAGGAGATCGCTTCGATGGCGGCCGAATTCCCGGGCTGCGGGATTTATTCGACAGCCTTCAACATCGTCAGCCATGACGGACGGTTCCCCGCCCCCACCCCCACGGAGCGCGGCGTGGTCGCCGACTTCTTCCGCGACTCGGCGCACCGTTATATCTCGATCCCGTCGGCCAGCGCCGTCCCGCGCGCGGTATTCGAATCAGTGGGCGGATTCCCCGAGGGAATGAAGATCGGCGAGGATCTCTACATGTGGATCAAGATCGCCCGGCGCTACAAGGTCTGCTTTTCGCCCAAGCCGCTGGCAAACTATTCGAAGGTGGCCTCGAACCGTTCGTCGGCCATCTACACGCCCGAGCGGACGCGCTACTCGTTCGAGGAGCTTTACGACCCGGCGGCGGCAGACGGATACAACGAGTTCGTGGCCCGCGCAGCCCTGGGAAAAGCGCTCATCATCAGCGCAAAGGGGGGCACGAAGGATGCGGCGAGGGCGATCCGGTTCTTCGGCTACACGAAGACCTACCGCCGCACGCTGCGCAAGGTACGCATCCTCAACGCCCTGCCCCGCAGCTGGCGGGGGCCGCTGATCGGGCTTTACAACAGCCTGGCATGGCGCATCGCCAGGAAAGGACTCTGAGCCCCGAAAATTCCGACAGCATGAAATACCTTTCGAACCCCTCCGTCGTAAAGGGTCTTTTTACGGCACTCCTCCTGCTGGCGTCATCCGTCGCCCGGCCCCAATCCGCAAATCCGGACACCCCTTCCTACACGATGCGTTCAGGCGGTACCGAACGCTCGTACAAACTCCACCTGCCCCAGGGACTGCCTGCGGGCGCCCCGCTGGTGGTCGTCCTGCACGGTTACGGCGCGAACAACGACCCGGGCCGCTTCGGGATGAATGCCGCGGCCGACCGCCACGGCTTTGCCGTCTGCTACCCGCAGGGCACGAAGGACGGCCGGGGCAAGACGTGCTGGAACGTCGGATACCCGTTCCAGGCCGACATGGCCATCGACGACGTGGAGTTTATCACGCAACTGGTACGGCATTTACAGAAAAAGCACGGGCTGAGCCGCCGCAACGTCTTTTGCACCGGCATGTCGAACGGCGGGGAGATGTGCTACCAGCTCGCGGCGCAGCGTCCCCGCCTGTTCGCGGCCGTGGCACCCGTGTCGGGGCTGATGCTCGAATGGCTCTACAAGGCCGACACATCGGATGTACCCGTGTCCCTGTTCGAAATACACGGCACGGCCGACCGCACGTCGGCGTGGGAGGGCGACCTCGACAATAAAGGCGGCTGGGGCGCCTACGTCGCCGTACCGATGGCCGTACATTACTGGGCGGCGAAGAACAAATGCACCGGCATGCAGACGGACACGATTCCCGGGCATACGCCGGAGAACGGCCGCAAGGTCATCGCCCACCGCTTCATGGGCGGCACGGGCGGCAGCGAAGTCTGGCTCTACGAGATCGTCGGCGGGAAACATTCGTGGGGCGAACAGGACATCGACACGGGCGAGGAGCTCTGGAAATTTTTCAGCAAGTTCGTGAAATAGACGGAACGGCAGCCGGCAGGCACTTCGGCCACCGACAAAAATTACAGCGATGAAACAGGCAAAAAAGATTGCGGAAGGCAGGAACTACACGGCGGCGGACATCGGCGACGCGGAGGATATAAAATCTTATTCGCTGATTCATGCCAAAACCGGGCAGGAAGTACGGGGCAAACTGTTCCTCAAAGAGCTGACGCGGGCGACCGGCACGGAAATATCGTTCAACAGCATCCCGCCCGGAAGCGGGCCGGGGTATTTCCACAAGCACGACAAAGACGAAGAAACGTACATAATACTCCGGGGTGCGGGCTACTGTCAGGTAGACGGCGACTGCTTCCCGGTCAAAGCGGGGAGCGTCATAAGGGTCGCGCCTGCAGGGGTAAGGAGCCTGTGCAACACCTCGCAGGAAGAGATGGTCTACCTATGCATCCAATCCCGGGAAAATTCACTGGAAAAACATACCTACGACGACGGCACACGGGTAGCGTGTACGCCCCTATGGAAAAAACGCTAAGTCGCAAATAAAAATGAAAGAATGTCTGGCAAGCCCTCAGAATTGGCAATCGCCCTGCCAGAGCTTGTTCAGACGGGGTAAAATCGTTAAAATCAGACTTGTCTGACAGCCTCTCCTGCCATGGGTGCAATACCGGCACATTCGGCACCCGGTTCCGGGAAAGGCGGAGATAAACCGGCACCTCCCCGTCGCGGGCCGCACCCGCACAGCGCCAGCTCGTGAAGGTCAGCCCCGGTCGCCGGCACCCATTTTCAGTCGCCTCGTCACACCACACCTTTTTATAAAATATTCCCCTATAAACCAAACCGATAGCACGGGGGACAGGACTTCCGCACCGATGCTGAACATTATCTTTTTCAAATTGTTTCAACAATTGGAATAGTTTTGTATGGTTATATAACAAGGTTTATAAAAGGTGTCTTATGACAAGCGTAAAATTAAAGCTGCACAAAAACAAATTACTGAAAGACGGTACTTACCCGCTGGTTTTCCAGATCATCCACAACCGCCGCAAAAAAGTACTGTACACCAACTATAAAATCCGCGAATCCGATTTCGATCCCGTATCGGGAAAAGTCCGCGCGGACGACAGCCGGCAACTTTCGGATCGCAGCGCACAACGGATAAACCGCGCACTGAACAGGGAACGCAAAACGCTGCTGTCGAAAATCGCCTTCTACGAAGAGCACGGCATAGATTTCTGCGTGGAAGACCTGGACGACCGTTCGTCCCGACAGCACAACGTCCATCTGTTGCAATACATGAACAAGCAGATACGCGAAAAAATACTGGCCCGCAGAAACGGAACGGCAGCGGCATACAAAAGCACTCATTCATCGCTGCAGAAATACCTCGGGGGAAAGGATGTGCGGGCGAGCGAAATCAATCCGATGTTCGTCCGCAAATACGAAGAATTCCTCCGCAAACAACAGGTGTCGGACAACACGATTGCCTTTTATATGCGGAACCTGCGAACCATCTACAACAACATTCTCCAAGACGGCTTTCCGTCTGTCGGGGAATCGCCTTTCAAGGCGACACGCACCACGGTGCATAAAACCGTCAAGCGGGCCTTGTCGAAAAAAAACATGGTGCTTCTGGTGCACTGCACGTTCTCCCCCAGCGAACCACTTCTGGAGTTCGCACGGGATATTTTCCTCTTCAGTTTCTACACGCGCGGCATGTCGCTTGTGGACATCGTTTTTCTCAGGAAGGAACACATTTTCGACAATGCGATCCACTATGTCCGGCACAAAAGCAGCCAGCCGCTGCGCATCACGATCACGGAGCCGCTGGCGGCACTTATCGCCAAATACGACAACGATTCCCCCTATATTTTCCCCATTCTGCGCGATGACGCCCCGTTTTCGCATTACGACCAGTACCGCAGCGCACTGGCCCGGATCAACCGCAATCTGAAAAGAGTCGGCTTAAAACTCGGCCTGACCACACCCCTTACCACCTATGTGGCACGCCACACATGGGCGACCCTGGCAAAACAATGCGGCGCTCCGGTTGCAGTCATCAGCGAAGGGTTGGGACATGCCTCGGAGAAAATCACGCATATTTACCTGAAAGAATTCGACAGCGACGTACTGGATCGAATAAACGAAATTGTGACCCGTTTATAGCGAATTTCCAAGGGCCGGAAAAATTTTCCCCGATCGTTTTTATCAAAAAAACAGCCCGGTATTGCATATTTTCCAACAAAAACAGTTATATTTACTATTGTAAAATTACGTCCTCTATTTCCAATAGAGAAACACATAAGGTGATCTTTTAATTCTGTTCTTTTCACGGCGGAAGCTAAGCAATTCCCGCCCCTTTGCAGCACGGCCTGTCCGGGCCTTTTTGCGTCATTTTCCTGACCGAGACAAAGGTCGGGAGTGTTTTTGAAAATCCACTTATCCAAAACGCTCAAAAAGTTATTCTAATTAATCTTTTCCTCATCCAGCGGCATATTCCGCTGATTTTTCATTTTTTATGCGCTCGGCCAACACTCTCGGGGGACACCCGAAATGTGTTTTGCAATATTTGTTAAAGCTTGCCGGCGAAGAAAATTTGAATTCGTAGATCACGTCCTTTATCGTAACCGAAGGATAGCTGAGCATGGCCAGTATGCGGGCATTCTTCTGTTTGAGCAGCCAAGAGTAAACCGATTCACCGAACTCTTCCTTAAATTTCCGAGCCATGTCCGGCACGCTCATTCCCATCACCCGGGCCAGCTCCTCCCGGCTCGACACCTTGTCCTTGTGCTGCAGAACGGCCCCCTTGAAATCGACCCGCTGGCCCATAATCGGGTGCAAAAGCCTGACCATTTCGGTCTTGGTGTAAGCCGTGCGGAAGATGATGAACAACTCCTTCTCCTTTATTTCATGGAGATGCTTGCAGTTGATCCCCGACGAAAGATAAATCTCCAGCAATTTCAAAAACAAATCGAGCGGTTCGCGTACGGGCAAAGCCTTAAAACTGGGATCAAAATCGCCTACACTCTCCAGATAATGCGACAGCATATATTTGTCGCACAAGGAGATATTATTGTGGAAAAAGGTCAGGTCGAGGTAACGTCCGGGCCGGATGACCGTACCCACATAAAGCGATGAAATGGGAATGAAAACAAACTCTCCGGCCCGAACCGATATCGCGCATTCGTTGTCTTTGACGATACTTACCTCCCCCTCCAGAATAAATATCAGATGATTGACTTTAACAGGCTCCTTCTGATTGTTGAACCGTTTGCCTTCCGACATTTTCCCAAGCGTAAATCCCCCGAACGATTCGGTTTTGTAGTTCAGACACGAGGTGTGATCCGTTTTGTAATGCAACTGCATAATATTACCGTTTAAAAATAGCGTATTTCGCTGTGTCTGCCCGGCAAAAAAGGGTGCCACAGCGAGCATTATGTTTCACCATAATTTCACCGTTACAGCAATATAAAATACTGACAATAAAATAGAAACTAAATATATAGTGACACGCATGACGCAAGTTTAACATCGTGTGAATCGCCGTTTCCGGAAAGTGGGTTCCGAACGAATTATGTATCAATAATTCACAAGCAAAATCACACTGATTATCTCTATTGGAAATAGAGATTACAATAAAAACACACAATATGTTTTCGGATAAAATCGTCTGTGCCATCAGAGTTATGAATCTACTCGCCTACTCGCCACCAGGCCAAAGAAGTGCGCGGGGTATAGATGCGGGCTTCCTGAAGGAACTGCTCGGCGTGGAATACTCACTCTACAAATCCGTAATCAACACGCTCATCATCGGCAACATCTGTTACACCACGGCGCGCATGGTCTATCTCGGCAAAGGGGTCGAACGGGTGACTGTGTACGACCTGATGTACCTCTTCCACAAAGGGCTCCCCATGGGCGCCGCGACAGAGATCGACTGGAACAAAGGCGACTACCTGCACGACAGGCACTACGCGCGTCTGCGGCATCTGGAGACAGAAATCGAGGAAGAGCTCAGGCAGCGGCTGAAGAGCATGCACGTGCTGGCACTGCTCCACCCGGAAGCGGAAAACACGTCCGGGGAAGAAACGGGCCGCAGACCGGCCGACTCCCCCGGCGAAACGATCCGCGACCAGATTCCGGCACACGCGGACAGCCCACTGCCGAAATCCTCTTAAAAAAGATTCATTCCATTAACAAACAATATGTTTCACTAAAGTCCCAAAATTCACTAAACCCCAATCTCATGAAGAAGAATTTTATCCTTGGATTAGCCGCAATAAGCATGCTGTCCTTTGCATCCTGCGAAACGGATCCCGCCGCCGAGAAAAACCTCGCAAGCGACGTGGTAGAGGGCATCCCCACCACAGCCACGATCACGCTGACGAACGCTCCCTCGACGATGGCGACCGAACCAGGTGAATCAAACGAATCGCAGATTGATAACGCCACGCTTTACGTGTTCAACAACGCCGACGTACTGGAATCGATCGTACCGTTCGAGCAGGCCGACGTCCAGGCAAAAAAAGTAACGTTCCAGACCACGACCGGCGCAAAACGCCTCTTCGTATGCGCCAACATGAACGACATACTTGCGCCCTTCAATTTCAAGACGGTTACGACCGCTGCCAACCCGACTGCGGTCACCAAGCTGGACGCATTCAAGAAAACACAGGCAGCCATAGCCAACTTTACGTCCATAACCGCCGACAACAAATTCTGGATGACGAACCTGGAAGCACAGCCGGCCCAGGAGACAGTAACCGCGAACGGCGCGAACAAATTCACGGTCAGCATCGGCCGCGCGTGTGCCAAAGTAAGGCTTAGCCTGGGTACAGGCGTGGTAGGAAGCGGAGGTACGCTGACGAACCTCAAGTTCAAGACCAAAAACAACCCCAACACAATGTATCTGATGCCGGTTTATGAGGGCGCCAACTATACGGGCAAGCAACTGCTGACCCCGTATTATGAGACGAACACAACGGGAACCTACATCGACGGAAAGAACCAGGTATCATTTACGACGACCGGCGGCGTATCCTACCTCACCGAGAACAGTAACGCGACAATCAAGGCAGGCAAAGCATCCTACCTGGAGGTTGAAGGCATCTGGACGCCGAATCAGGATCAGATCGTGGATGAAAACGGCAATCCCACCACAGTCGGCTTGACAGGCGGTACCTTCTGGCGCATCGCCAAATACGACGGTGATCCGGCGAACGGCGGCAAAATCATCGGTTACAAGCCCTACTGCTATAACGCGTCACCCAAAAAAGGAGTCGAGACTAACCAGAAAGCCATTCAGTACCAAGGCGGCAAGTGCTACTACGCGATTTACCTTCAGGATAAGAACGCAGGCTCCGACCAGGAACTTAAGCTGCGCTACACGGTCAAGCGCAACACGCTCTTCGACGTGGTTATCTCCAGTATCAGCGGCCCCGGTGCGAACAACCCCGGCGGCGTGGTTCCCGATCCCGACCAACCCGTAGAAACGGTGGTAAGCATGGAAGTTAGCATCAGCATAGCACCTTGGACTGTCGCTAACCTGTCGGCCGGTATTTAGTAATTCGTCCGGAACCTGCCCCGACCGGAGCAGGTTCCGGGCAAATTATTTATTATTTATCGAATCGCATATTATGAAAAACATATTCAAAGCAACCCTTTGCGTGCTCGCACTGTCGCTGGGGATGTTTTCCTGCAATACGGAAGATCCCGGAAGCGATACGGGCGGCGGCGAAGGCAAGGAAGGCCAGGTGGTAATCAACCTGGGCTTCGACAAGACTCCATCGACACAGGCTTCCTACCCTACGTCCACGGCCAAGCCCACGACCTCGTGGACGGACAACATCAAAGACTTGCACATCCTCTTCGTGAGCACCGCGGACAACCGCGTAAAGGCGGCCCGCGAACTTCAATTGCCCCAGGACGGCACAACCGGCACCCATAATTTCGTACTCCAGAACATTCCGGCCAGTCCGGCGGGCGCCCATTACAACGTGTACGTAGTCGCCAACTCCGCGACCGGAAACAACATCGAACGCACCTGGGAACCGGCCGCCGCCGTAGGGTACGAGATCAGCACCCTGCTCATGAAACTCCAGGAGAAACCCCTCGGGGAGCAACCGGCTCTTCCGGCCGAGAATCCAGAGAAGGATTCCAAGGGGTATGAGGAACCCGCGGAGATATTCATAGGCGTCCTGCCCAACGCGGATATACTCGCAGACCAGAACAACACGCTCAGCACGATCACGCTGAAGCGCGCCGTGAGCATGATGCGCGTGCGTATCAACCAGAGCCTCTCGGGCAATGAGTCAGTCCAGTTCGACGTAGACGAGGCGAGTTTCCGTATCCGCCGCGTCGGCACGAGCGTCAACGTGCTCAGCACGGTCGGCTTCGCTTCGCCCAAGCGCGAACAGGCGGTACTCTATGTCAAAGGCAAGTTCAACGACGCGGATCCCGAAGGCGGTTACAGCACGGGAACCATACTCGACCCGACCAACAAGCTGACCCTGTGGAAAGACATCAGGCTCCTCCCGGGAGGAAGCGAAACGGAAAGCAAGGAGAAGTTCGATATCGTGCTGATCGGCAAAGCGCCCGCCGGCTATATCCCGCTGTCACACACCACAGGCCTCACGGCCCCGGCCCTGGTGGCATGGAGCGGCGCCGTGCAGAAAGGCGTTACAGCCAACAACATCCTCGAAGTAAACCTGACGCTGAATTCCCGGGGCAAGTGGCTCGATGATCCCGACGATCCGGGTATCCCCGAACCCGGACAGTACGGCGACGTAACGATCGACGTCAATCTGGCGGACTGGGGAAGCATCGAGTCCACCGACATCCCCCTGTAACTCCCTCCCGGAGCAGCAATCCGTGGTTTCACGGACTGCTGCTCCTTAACCTTAACATCCGATGAAAAAGACTTTTTACTCGATTTTAGCATACATCTTTCTGGGGCTCACCGCTGTAATCTGCATATACGCCGTTTACGCATATGCGACCGGGGAAGGATTCTCCATGTGGCTGCTCTTAAAGGGGTTACTCGGATTGGCCTGCGGACTGAGCCTGCTCGCCGAGGCCCGCAAACCGGGGGAAGGGGAAGAAACAGGAGAAAAAAACGAATAACCGGACAATCCGGAAACGAAATGCTGAAGGAACGGCTGCGAAAAGTACCGCAGGGAGCCCTCGGCATTTATAGATTCCGGCAGGGGGAAATCCACACGCCCAAAATAAATGAAAATGAAATTCTTGCCGAAATATACGCGAATGACTGCCGGGATACTCCTGCTCTATTCCCTCGCATCATGCACATACGACTATTTCGTAGACGAAAATAACCTCTGGATATACGTTCCGCAGGTCAAAGAGGGTACGATACGGGACTTCTACATCGCATTCCACGACGAAGCGGGCAGCCATATGCGCAGCAGCCATATTTATGCCCCGTTCAATAAAAACGAGCTTATGCTCGACGGAACGTTACGCTTCAAACTCAAGCCGGGAGAAACCAGCGTCACCTGTTTCGCCCAAATCGGGGACATGCCCGTAAGCGAGGGGCAGCTCTACTCGGACTCCTATCTCTCGGCAAAGCCCCTGAAGGGCGCCGAACACACGTTCACACCGCTCCCGGCAGGCTCCAAAACCGGTACGCAGAACAAAAGCACGGCCACGGGCAAGCCGACCGACCCCGACCAGCCCCGCTTTTCCAAAACCAGGCTGTCGTTATACCCCATCGGGCATCCCGACGCAAAAAAGATACATACCATCGATATCAGCGAAGAAAATTCCTACAACGGAAAAATCACGAACGAATTCAAGAATTTCGCCGGGATGGGAGTCACCCGCATAGAAATACACTACACGGGACTTGCAACCCGCCTCTGTTTCGACGGACACTTCGACAATTTCACGCCACAGGACAAAATTCAGGTAAGTTACGACCTGCCCGCCGCCGGACAGGCCGGGCCGGATTACAGCTTCTCAGAGAGCTATTTCCCGTCATCGGGCTATGATATAGACGCTCCCGACGCTCCCGGGACGGCCCTGACTCCGCTGAAAGTCGTTACATATTTTTATGATGACAACGAAATCATCGGACGTTTCGCTTTCGATTCGGGCAATCTGAACGAGGGCGGCATGGAACCTCCCGTCGACGAGAACGGCGACAAGATAGACGGCCCTGTTTATTTAACCCCCGGGGCTCAACTCACCTTCACTTACAAGGGTTTCACACTCGTGGCGATCAAACTCTCCGAGTGGGGCGATATCGGTTCAGGAGGTACGACGGATATGTAAATTCCACATGAAAACCCAAAAATACAAACCATAAAAGTCCGATGAGAAAACTATCACGAATACTGGCACTGGGTTCCATTCTCCTGTTCACAGCACCGACAGCGAAAGCCCAGGCGATCAAGACCAATCTGCCGCTCTTACTGGCCGGCACTCCTAATGTCGGCGTGGAATTTATGCTCAGCCAGCAATTTACGATGAATGCCGACATTCTCTGGATGCCCTATATGTTCAAGAAGCACGAAGAGGTCTTCCGCGCCCTGATCGGCAGCGTAGACATGCGTTACTACGTCAAGCCGCGTTACTACTACACCAACAACATGTACGACGGTTTTTACCTCGGGCCTTACGTCGCAGGAGGCAATTTCAATATCGGATTATGGCAAGGCGAGGACAAAGAAAGTTACCGCCGCAAAGGCTGGGGCCTTTCGGCAGGCATATCACTCGGCTATAAGTTCTACCTGTCGAAACATTTTCGCCTCGATCTGAATCTCGGCATCGGATACGCCCACCTGCAATTCGACAAATACCTGCTCGGAGGCGAGTGGAACGGATATGCACTGGAATTAAAAAACACGCGCGCATGGTTCGGGCCGACAAAATTCGGAATCCACCTGACTTACAACATCTTCAAATAATCGGGCAACATAAATTACGTCTATGAAAAAATATCTTCTACTAATATTGCTCGGCACCTTGCTTGCCGGAAACGCATTCGGCGCCCGCAAAGAAATTCCAGACCGTGTACCGAAAGACCAAATGCCCCCTTCGGCGGGGCGGCTTTTCCGTACCGGGCGCATTGAACGAAGCGCGGACGTCAATTTCGTCCGCGGGGATTTCCGTCGTGCAATGACCCTTTACCGGCGTGCGCTCGCTGCCATCGAGAAAAAGTACGACAACGAACGGCTGACCCTGGAGCAGCGTAAAGCACTCTACGGAGACCGTAACGTCCTGGCCCTGAAAATGGCGAGGAACTACATCCTGCTGCAAGACCCCGAAAATGCAGTAACATATTATGAAAAGGTCTGCGCAGCGGCCGACACGCTGATGACGGTCAACGATGTCTGCTTCTTCGTCGACGCCCTCCGGCGTTTAGGAAACAACCAGCAGGCGGAAATCGCAGCTCGCAACTTCGCTTTCCGTCAACCCTACTCCCGCAACCAGCGTTACATCAATACGCTTGCATCTCTTTCCAACGTGCAGCGGTACTACGGCCGTGGGGATGCGGATTACAGGGTGACCCTGCAGACCCTGAATACCCCCGAGGCCGAATACTGGCTCGGGGAGTGGAAGGGCAAACCGTTTTATGCCGTAAGCCGCGGTCAGATGCAGGATCCGCTGAAGATCTTTTATCACCGCACACAATTCTATTCGCTCTACGACGGAACCGTCCCCGAAGTGTTCCGCGACATCCCCCGGGAGTTACAGCGAGGGCCGCTGGCCTTCAGCCCCGACGGGAAGACGATGATCGCCACGGCACTGGTATACCGTAACACCGACCGCATCATATCCACCGATCTCGACGCCGGCCTGTTCGTCAACCAACTCTATTATTCACGCTTCGACAGCGTACACGGCCGCTGGAGCGATTTCCAGTCCCTGTTCGAGCATCAGGAGGGACACTCCTACGGCCACCCGGCTTTCTTCAACAACGGAAAATCCCTGATATTCTCTTCCGACCGGGAGGGCGGCTACGGCGGCATGGATCTCTACATGACGCATTGGGACGAACAGAAGGGCAATTGGGGTGAACCGGTCAACATGGGACGCGCCGTCAATACCGAGGGAGACGAAATTTACCCTCGTGTAGTGGGCGACGCCCTCTATTTCGCGTCCAACGGCATGGAAGGGTTCGGCAGTTACGACATATACCGGATGAGTATGGTAGACGACATACTGGTTCCGGGAACCCTTTTCCATTATCCGTATCCGGTCAACTCGGTATACAACGATTTCGGAATATTCTTCGACGGGGCCAAAGGCTATTTCATCTCGGATCGCCGTGGCATCGCCGGGAAAGATGACATCTATACGTTCGACAATACGATTTCGCCGCTGAGCAGCAAGTCGGCGATAGGTGTTTCGGCCGAGTACTCGGCCATGGTCGGCAACCTGAACCTGATCTCAGGACTCGGCAACAGCAACACCGAAAGTTACGAAGCCCAGATCATCGAGTCCGAAATATACCCGCAGCCCTCGGTCGGGGACATACTCATAAGCGTTTATTTCGATTTCAACAGCGACGCGTTGAACAAAGAATCCCTGGATAAACTTTGTAACGTAGTGGAATCAATGGCATTCAACAATTTGAAGGAGATTTCGGTCTTCGGGTACGCAGATGAATTCGGGACTGAGAAATACAACCTCGGCCTGTCGGAAAAGCGGGCCATGGCCGTAGCAAAGGCACTTGTCGAACTGGGAGCCGAGCCTACCCTCTACCCCGAAGGCAAAGGACGGCTGAAGGTTCCCCGCGAAGCATTCATGGAGGCGCTGCGCAAAAAGAAAGAGCACAGTACGGGAATCAACGTCCCGGAGGATCAGCACATCCCGGTTGCCCTCACGTTCGAGGAACAGACCGAGGTGACTCGCAAAGCTCGGCGCGTGGATGTTGTCGTCAGGAAAAAATAATAACCCGGAATTCGGATCGATCAAAAAACTTACAACACAATGAAAACAGGAAAGAATATCTTTTGGGCGTTCGGCATGGCGATGGCGATTTTTGCCGCCAGCCGGGTGCAGGCACAGTTCATGCCGGTCGTGTACGACCGTTCGTACGGCAAGGAAATCCACTATGAACAAGTTTGTCCGGATTTTAGCAACGGCGACGTCGTTGCTGTCGGGGAGAACGGCGGGCATCCTATGGTGATATGGCTCAACCGCTTGGGCGAAAGTATCCTTTCGCGCAAGTTTCCGGCAGGGGATTTTGCGAAAATCACGAATGTCTTTCCCCTGCAGGACGGCAAAGTGCTGCTGGTCGGCTGCCGCACGGTTCCGCCGCGCGACAACCGGGGTGCCACGGGACGCGCCATCGTCCTGACCTCCAATGGGGTCGTAGAGCAGGACGTGCGCGTGGGAGAGCCCGGGTCGTGCATCACATTGGGGAGGCAACTGGCGGACGGCAGTTTGATCCTCGGCGGGGACTCCCCGGCCGTAACCGGGGGACGCAAACCTTTCGTATGCAAAATTTCACCCTCGGGACGCGTGATATACAATTATATTCCCACCGCGGGCGAAGTTTGCGTCGGGCTGAACGTATTGGGCAGCTCCACTGAGTACCTTCATGTGGCATTCTCGTCGAAAGACAACGAAGGCAGCTGCGTGGTGCGTCTCGACGAACGTGGAAAGCCGTTCTTCATTACCCAGCTTCCCGACCGCACATTCCATATCGAGAAGATGGCTTCGACCGTCGACGGCGACCTCTATTTGGTTGGCGAGGGCCAGAAAGCGGGGGGAGCAGTAATCAAAATACGCCCTGAAGGCGATATTGTTTTCCAGAAACAGATCGTCCCCACGTCGGTAGAGACAAAACTCGATCAGTTGATCGTCTGCCCCACGGGCGAGATCATGGTCGGCGGAAACGACCTCACCAATTCATATTATGCCCAACTGCGTCCCGACGGGACGGAACTCATCTCGCAGGTGGATCGCGGTGTGATCGCAGGCATCACGCACGACCCCGTATCAGGCTCCTGCGTGGCAAGCCTCTACAATCCGGAAACCTCACAAGGCAAAATCGTCAAGTTCTCACGGCAGGGACACCGCATGTACGAAAAGAACACGGCCGCCAGCTACACTTCGTTACGCATCAACGGCAACGGGGACTTGCTGATGGGCAGCCCGACGACGGGCCGCCTGAGTATGCTTTCCTCGCTGGGCGAACTGCTTTTCGACCGTTACGTCGTCGAAAACACACCGACGCCTTTCGCGGCAGCATCCCTTCCAGCCAATGGCGAAGCGGTATTCCTCTCAGACGGAAGCCGCATCATAAAACTGGCACACGGCATCTACATGAGCGACATCCAGGTCAGCAAACCCATCATGGGAAGTGCCACCGCAACGTTCACCGTAACCCTTTCCGGCTACTCCTTTACGCCCGAAGGCGCCCCGCTGCCCGTAACGGTCGACTACAAAACCCGTCCGGTAACCGCCTCAGAGGGCGTTAACTACGACCCCGTGGCGGGAACACTCTCGTTCGTGCCTTCGACGGACGGCAGCGATCGTTACCTCAATAAATTCGCGGTAGAAGTACCTATCAATGCCAACGATTTGCTGGAGGGCAGCCGTACGTTCAACCTCGATCTTTCGAACATCAGCAACAGTTATCTGATCCGCTCCTCGAGCCAGGCCCTGATCAAAGACCAGCCGGCCATAGTACGCCTGATCGGCACCAAGGCTGGCATCGAGGGTGAACAGGACATCGTTTATGAACTGGGCATCTTCAAAACCAACGGCGTGGCGCTGACCAACGCCACGCGTGCCAACATCGTGATCGACGGAATCTACGGCAAAGGCACGGCCGACCAACTGGACTTCGACATGGGACGGCTCCCGCGCCTGACCATCCAGCCTGACATGCACAGCGGGCAGTATCGTGTGCAAACGAAGGAGGACACCCGCTATGAATCGGTCAAAAGCGTCGTCATAGATTTCAGCCAGATTTATGCCATGAGCGACACAGACGTCCACTTCAGCAGTTCCGTGCTGAGCTGCAAGGGAGAACTTTACGACCAGCCGGCGTTAGTAGCCATCGAGTCGTTGGGCGATTTCGGCCGCAAGAACAATGTCGTCTCCGGCTTCTTTAAGGTGTCGCTGCTCCGGGCGAAAGACGGGGCGCTGCTAACCAACTGCAGCGGCGGCGATATCCTGATCGACGCCGCCATCGACCAAAGCACGACAGGCCAGTTGGGACAGGATTTCGTACTGACCAACCTGCATGACCTGCGCATCTGGGGAGACGACAAGAGCAGCACCGTTAATATCAACGGTATGGTACTCTACTCGCCGGACGCCGCCTCACGCAACGTAGTCGTCAAACTCAACGGCGCAAAAGCCGTGGCCGACGGAGGTAAAATCTCAGTCAGTCCCTCCAAGGCCATTTCAGGGTTCGTTATCCGCAACAAATAGGTTCCGCGGAAATGAAATCCTTCCAGTTACTTCTCTTAATCGGGTTTCTCCTGGGTGTGCAATGTATGCGCGCCCAGGGAGATACCCTCAGCCGTATTCCTCCGGTTCTGCACGATGTGCGACAGGGGCATATCTCCACAGGCGCCCAGGAAGCCAACCACCGCCACTCCCTGTCCCTGCAATGGGGTGTGTATATCCCCACGGGCAAAGGTTTCCTGAATCGTGCGACCACCATATCGCCGGTTCTCGAATGGGAATGGCGCGCTTCGAACGCGGTTTCCATCGGAGCCGGGATTGGATATACCCGCGGAGCCGAGCGTAATTACACCCGGGATACGTATGAAGGCGACCTGGTGACAGGGCCGTCCGACCGCAGCCTGACACTCATGCCCCTTACGGCCCACTTCCGCTGGTTCCCCACGACGTCGCCGCAACACCGCCTACGGCCGTTCATCGGAGCCGGAATAGGCGTACAGTACGCCGTATTCCGAATCGAAGGCGAACTGATCAACAAATCGGAAGTCCAGTCATGGGGTGCCGTAGTAAGGCCAGAGGCGGGCGTCAGCTTCTGCCCGCAGCAAAACGGCCGTATCTGCATCGAAATCAAATGCGGCTGGCAGTATGCCACCAACAAGTTCCCCATAATGAGCATAGAATCGCTTCAGGGCGTGCAGATCAGCGCCGGCGTGCGCTACAAGTTTTAGACATTCTCCGCAGAAGGAAAGACAAAAACAAAAAGGCTATGAAGAGCAAACTGATTCGATATACATTACCATTGATGACATTCCTTGCGGCGGCTTGCTCCAAGACCCTGGATCAACCTCCCGTGGAGACAAAAGAAGCCCCCGTTACGATCCGCACCCAAGCCAACGGAGGGAATGACACCAATCAACTCAACGCCTCGGAAACCGCCGTAAAGTCGGTGCGCATCTATATTTTCGACGGCGGCAAACTGGATCGGATGCAATACTTCGACACACCGGACGGCGGCATACAACTGAAAATGCGCGCCAAGGTCGGTTCCGGCAAGACGTTCTGCGCCGTAGTCAACGAACTGCCAGAGGTGAAAGACGAACTGGACAACGTCGGGACGCCCGGCCAGCTAAACGCCGTAATGTACTCACTGGCTGGCTATATAGCCCCCGACCGTAATATCGGGATGGGGGACGCCTCGCAGACCGAAAGTTATTTCCTGCCTTTTTACGGGCAGACCGACAACGTGACGATCACCGAGGACGGAGCCGCCCTGTCGCTCGAAATCGAGCGCGCCGTAGCACGCATGGACGTATACCTGCGCGCAGAAGAAAAAGCCGTTCTCGACTGTCACGTCACTCCTGCATCGACCCTGAAAGTCGAACGCAGCTCTGCGAAAGGCTATTTCGCCCCGGCAACGCCCAACCAGACGCCGGGCGCCGACCGCACGTTCACGTCCGGTACGACAACACGATTGGACAAAGCGACAAGTACGGATAAAAGCAGCTACAAAATAATTTTCTCCTTTTACCTGCCGGCCCAGCAGTTTGCACAACCGGAAAACCGGCTTCGGTTGACCCTTGCCGACCTGACATGGGGAGAAGACACGAAATGGACTTACAAGCCGTTCCTCTTCGGAGATCATATCCCCGCGTTCGACAATACGATCCGGCCCAACAAGGTTTACAAATTGTACTGCACGCTTTCACAGGCGGCTTTCCCGGTCGATATTTCCGTCGTGGTCGAGGACTGGGATGTAAAGGTACAACACGGAGGACTGTAATCCGGGGGGGGGCAAGCGTGACTCCCGTATTCGGAACGCCCGGGAGTCATCCCGGGATGGACACATTCCCGGAGCCTGCAGGAAATATGCACCGGCTGAAACTATGCAGACCCGGAAACTATGGCTGCGGATGCAGCCGAAATAACAGGTGCCGCCACGACAACAACCGCGTAAACAGGCGGGAACGAAATTCCAACGGAAAAATGAGAACGTCAAATCTGAACAGGCTCCTCCGGCACACCGCACCGCACCGATTTCTGTTGTTGTGCCTGCCGTTCACAGCCTCCTGTTCCGAAGGCTCCGGGACGGAGCCCTGCGCCGGGCTGCCGACACGCACCGTACTGGTTTACCTCGCCGGCGACAACAACCTCGAGGAAATCGGCCGCACACCGGAACTGCTCAGGCAAGGCTGGAAAGATACGGGTAGCAAATGCCTTATTTACTACGACGCACCGCAAGCTGCGCCGAAACTTTTCGCACTGACCATCCGGCATTCCGATGCCTCCTCCGTCCTCGAGACCGTTGAAGAGTATCCGGAAGAGAACTCCTCTTCGGCCGGTGTTTTCGGCCGCGTAGTCGCCGACGTCGTGCGAAAATATCCCTCGGACAGTTACGGGTTGATCTTTGCCTCGCACGGAAGCGGATGGCTTCCGTGCGGTGCGCTTTCCGACCCGACACGCACGATCGGCGACGACCGAACCCCCGGAACAACGGGTGGGGCAAGGGAAATGGAGATCACAGACTTTGCAGCGGCAATCCCCGACCACCAATTCGATTTCATTATTTTCGAGGCATGCCTGATGTCGGGAATCGAAGTAGCCTATGAACTGCGTAACAAGACGGACTATCTCCTGGCGTCGTCGGCAGAACTGCTGGTTCCGGGTTATGCCCCCGTCTACCCCACGGCTTTCCAATACCTTTTCGACACAAGCCTGGGGGTGCCGCAGGCCCTCGAAAAATTTGCCGGGAGCTATTTCAATTACATCGATACCCGGAACGGTGCTTACCGTTCGGCGACGCAAAGCATCGTATACACCCGGGAAATGGATGCCTTGGCAATTTTGGCCGGGAAAACGACGGGCAATACACACGGACGATGGGATGACGCCTTGCTTGGCAAGCTCCAGCATTTCGACCGTCCCGGCAGTTACGGCGACATCCCTGCCAGACCCCGTTACTTCGATTTCGGGCAATATATGGCATACCTCGCCCCGGAGCGGCAGGCCGACCTGGATGCCCTGCTGCGAAAAACAGTCGTCTGGAAAGCGGCGACACCGGAGTTCATGGCCGGGTACAACGGCTTCACGATCCTGACGCACAGCGGGCTGACGACCTATATCGAACAGGACGAATTTCCGGAGCTGAATGCCGCTTATAAAAAAACGGCCTGGTGGAAAGCAACGCATGTGCAGAAGTAATACATTACCGGAAGGCCGCAACGCAGGCAAAACAGACGAAAAAACAGGCCAAAGAGCCTACGCCTGCGGTTAAAATATTTTATCCGAATAACTTTTTGAGCGTTTTGGATAACTGAATAACAAAAAACACTCCCGACCTTTGCAGACAACGAAGATCATTCCGGTATCGAAACCCCAAAAGGCGCGACAGAAAGACAGTAATGAATGAACAGTAAACGAATCATAGCTACGGCGAAATTGCCCGTCCTGCATGCGATCGTGCTGGCATGCGTACTCCTTTTACCAAGCGGATGCCTGAAGGATCTGGGCGGGGAGCAGCAGAAAGCCCCCGTAAAAACAGAGGAGGTTATCCTAACGATCGCAAACGGGGTGACAGGCTCCGCACCTCTTGCAAACGAGGATAACGATATCGCATCTAAGAATATATGGGTTTTGCAAATCGAAGCAAAAGGTGATAGACGAATTCGCTACGCAGCCAAGGGAGAAGCTGTTTCAGCAACCGCCCCACTCCAATACCGGGTGAAGTTGCTGGACAGTTCCGGCGGGGAAAAGTGGAATATCATAGTAGTGGTCACCAGCAGCACCGAGGATTTATCCTCGTACGTCGGCAAGACCTTTTTGAGCTTCGCAACCTCGAAAGGGTCAATAGAAAGTGCCAATGCGGATTCGGGGATAGTCGGAGCAAGGATCGGGGATTTTCCGTTGATGGGAATGGTCGTCGTCAACGGCAACTCCGACATCTCGATCAGCCGATATATGGCGCCCCTGTCGGTAAGCGTGCTGCGTGCCGTGGCGAAAGTGGATATCGGGATCGGAACCTACAATGCAAATAACGACACCTGGAGCAATAGCGGTGCAAATAAAATTCCGTTCACGCTCTCTACCGTTCAGTTACGCGGCTCTAAACTGAAGGTAAGGTGGTATTTCAATATAGACGCAGACACATTCGACCCGTTGGCAAACGCCGTAAAAAAAGTGTCCCCGGAAGGCCTGAACGACCAAAGAATAAAAGACATAACGTACAAAACTGCCGGAAAACCCTATATCGTCAACCTGATTTTCATGTGGGAGTTCCCGCTGAGCGGCATCCGCTACGATGACGATCACCTCAAACGCCCGAGGCTCATCATCGGCGGCAAATACGGCGACAGCACGGTCGACACCTATTACCGAATCGACTTCTCCGGGCTGGACGGCGGGTCGAAGGACTCATTCACTTCGGATATCCTCCGCAACCACCTGTATCGCTTCACCATCAACAGCGTCTCGGGCCCGGGGCAGGATTCACCCGACAAAGCGGATGCAACCATACCGGAAACACTCGATTTCACAACGGCCATCGTGCCGTGGGAAACCGGCGTAGAGGACACCCCGAACCAGCAGATCGGATATTATATGAATTACGAAGGCCTGAACGGGGAGCACACCTATACGAAACAAACGGGCCCCATCCCGGTCAAAACCCGGACATGGAAGGGACGCCAGCCGAGCAACATATTCGATTACAACACATTCTACGGCGAGGCGGATAATTTTTGGGGACACTTGCCCAGCGCAGACCCGGGAAATTGGAACGGCGACCTCTACGCAACGGCAAACGGCGAGGTCAACCCTTCCGAGTACAAATTCGCGGCCCTGAAAACCGAAGGAGCATACCCGACGCTGATGATCGCCGCCAACAATTTGGTCAACGTCAAGGGGGATAACACGTTTCCCTGGAAAGAAGGGCAGGCGCTGACCGCATTCGACATGTGCCGCGCCTACAACGGCGGAGGATTCAGCGACTGGCGGCTGCCCCGCCTTTCGGAACTCGCACTGATGTACGCAAACAGGGCGGCATTGGAGGCTCTCAGCGGCTTCGAGCCTTTCGGAGAGAATGCGGTCTACTGGAGCGGTTCCGAATACGGAGCGGGACGGATCCTAAAATCCTCCGAGGCCTGGACCTTCACGTTCACTACGACAGACACGGCGGAGGTATTCAATAAAGACGTCAAGAGCGCCAGGCACCTCATCCGCTGCGTGCGCCAGCCATAAAGTCCCGAAACGGCCGCCAACCGGAGAGGGCCCGCGGGGCGGCGGGCAGGAGCAATGCCACCACGGCCCGCGGAGAGGGGCAGGAGCAATGTAACAATGGCCCGCAGGAACAGGTGCAGATGTAACCACAGCCCGCGGGGCGGCGGGCAAAACAGGAAGAAAATGAAAATTCTGAACAGATATTCCAAACCTAATTCCCGACGGCACGAGCCGGGGTGCGGTCGCATTCGCGGTGTGCCGCCCGGCTATATATTCTTGTTCGCAGCGTCCTGTCTGGCAATGAGTTCATGTACCTGGGAAGAGTTTCCCGATGAGCCGGCCGTATTGCAGAAACCCGTCGCGCTGAGTTTCGCCACTGCTGTGGAAACCGCCCCGGAAGCAGACACGCGGGTCATCAGGCCGGGTACCGATTTCGGAGGGAACGCGTATTTCCCGGTCGGGCAGTACGCTATCGGCATTCACCTCTACAACCTTAACGGGAGCGAGGTATTCGAAGGCTCGGACAACATGCAGGGACTGATGACGATAAACGCAACCGGAACCGGAACGGATAACGATAATTGGGAGTACTGGAACAGCCAGGGAGGTGAGGTTAAACCCAAAGGTTTTCCCGGAACCCGGATCCGACGAATGGCCTACACACCTTACGACCCCAAAGCCACAATAGACAGCATTCCTTTCGATTTCACGAAAAAGGTCAACGTCGAGCAGCCGCAGGACGGCCAGGCCAACCTGCTGCTTTGCAGCACCGGAGAGACCGAAATCCCGGCAGACCCGCTGGCAAACCCCATCCAGCTCAAATTCAAGAATGCCTACACGAAAGTAGTGCTCCGGATCACGAAGAAAGAGAATAAGAACGACCCCCAAAATATAGGCAAGGTGACCGAAACGGCGATCGACAACCTGACCGCCGAGTGGATCAAAAACCGGGGCGGCATCGACCCGGCAACGGGCTATGTCAAACCTACGTCGGAGCCAGGCAAAATATGGAACGACTCGACCGCCATGCTGACGACGACCGAGCCGGTAGAATTCACATTCCTGGTTCCGGCGTTCATGGACAAGGATGTGAAGGACGACAATTTCGGATTCGTCCTGCAGATCGACGGCCAGCAGCGCCTATTCCCGCTCAAAAAGAGCCAGCTCAACACTGGCGCCGATGCCGGCGGCAACACCACATACGGATTCGAATCGAACAGGATCAACACCTACAACCTCGTATACAACAATTCGCTGCTGTTTCTGTCGTTGCAAAGCTGGAACTCCGTCGATGCGAGCGCCGGCTTCGGCCAGACCGCAGAGAACAACCCGACGTTCACGCTTGACCTGAGTTTGGGAATATGGGATCAAAAAAACGGTTATTATGTAAGGCAAAAAGACCAAAAGCCCGACTCTTCCACAGTTCCCGAGTTGAATTACCCCAAGGATACCACGGAAGATCCGTATGTAGAATATCCCCAAGACAGACCTCCTCATAAGTGGAATTCATTCATATATACTACATCCCATGTGAACAACACCTACCTGAGTTCCGTGCTGCTGGGCGGAAACGGCCCCGCAGTCCCGGAGAACAAGGGCGAAAGATTATACACCGACTACGAGCAACCCTACGTCAAACTGCAGGTAACCGCACTCGACGTAGGCGGCAAGGCGGTAATTTGGCAGGACGGCAGAGGCGGACTGATCGCCAAGGACGTATGCCGGAACTACCGTGGCAACGGCTTCACCGACTGGCGGCTGCCCCGCGTCACCGAGATGAAGATCATCATGATGTGGGCTGTTTACAACCGCGGTCAAATGGGAAATTTTTTAGGAAAGACCGACGCCACCCTGGAAAAAGAGGATGCGAAACCCTACTGGACTGCCACGGAAGCCGATATGGGAACCCCAGGCGAGGTCGACGAAAATGAGACCGCCTGGTATGTACAAGGTTATTACTCCAACATCAACTTTAAATGGAATTATAAGGTAGCGACCCGGAACAAACAGGAGGCGGCCTTTATCCGCTGCGTCCGCGAAATGTAAGCGACGAACCCCAGTATCCAGTATGAAGAAAAAACCGATATACCTGCTTTGCGCCGCCTGCCTGGCGTGGAGCTGCACGAACGATCCGACGGCCGACCCGGCCGGGCTGGCCGGCACCTCTTCCGGAGAACTGGTGCCCGTGAGTCTGGAGCTGCGAATGACCGATTTCGCGGCACCGCCGACCCGGGCCACGCAGAACATACGGGCCACGGCGCCGGGCGGCGGCACCGCGCTGGTCGACGCGGAGATTTCCGCCCCCAAACCCGCTTCCCGGACGCGGACGGGCGGCAGCGGGGAATTCACAATCCCCGACGACCAGAAAGTATTCAGGCTCGACATCCTGCAGTTCAACGGCACCGGCACCCAGGCGCAACTGGTCAAAAAAGCGGCTTATACCTCCGAGGACGGCGACTATACGCGTTACGAATTCTCAAAACTGGAGTTGATGGACTCCGGCACGGAAAAAAACAGGATCGTTATTCTGGGCAACGCCGATCCGGCCCTGGCGGAGAAACTGCAGGAAAAAACATCCGGTACCGAAGGCACCAAATACGAATCGTTGCTGCAGGAAAGAATCTCCCGCACCGGGGAAACCGGGGATACCGACACATCGTTTCCGCTCGTGCCCCGGAATCAAACCGATGTCCCGGTCTTCTCGGGGATGGCCGTCACGATCGTCGCCTCGGGGTCGCAGATCGGTGTCGAACTCATGCGCAATGTGGCCAAGGTAAATTTCAGCTTTTTCCTGACCGAGCCCATGCGGAAGGCCTATGACCAGTGGGACATCGTGCTGAACACCATCCCGCCCGCGTCATTTTACATCCCGCAGGCATACGAAGCGCCTTTCCCCGAACTGCAGATAACCGATCCCTATTACAGCAGGGTGCTGGGCAAGGACGTCGCATCCCCGGAAAATGCGGACACTCCCCTGCACCTGCCCGCCGCGGAGAACCTCTACCTGCCCGTCAACCTGCAGTACAGCGTTCCCGGGACAGTGGTCTCGACCCGTTACCTGAACGCCCCGGTCTTCGCCACAAGCCTGCAACTGCTGGGGAAAAAGGTCGAGGGCAGTTCGATAACCCAGACCGTCCTCTACATGATTCCTCTGGGGGCCAACTTCACCGACGATTACAGCATCCGCCCCAACAACGCGATCAACTACCGGATCACGCTGGTCAGCGACAGCCCGGACGACTCCAGCGTGGTCAAATTCATCGCCGGGAAATTCGCCGGGAAATTCCGCCAATACACGAACCCCGCAGACGGTTCCCAATGCTGGGGCTACCCGGATGAACTCGAGGTATGGCCGACGGATGTCGAATACGTACGTTACCCCGGCGATTCCGGTTCAGATTACACCGGCAGCGGCACATGGATGCCGTGGGCGGCGGCCGCAAACTTAGCGAACATCCCGACAGGCATGACGGACGGTTTGGCGAACACACAAAAGTTGTGCACGACGCAAAGCTATTGGAGCGTTCCTACCGCGGCCTACATGTGTTACAGGCAGCTCAACGGCCTGACGGCGCCGCTCGAAAACCCAGCACCGAATATGTGGTTCCTGCCCGCCATCCATCAACTGGTCGGCATCTACGTCGCCGGAGGCTCCCAGGTCGCAGCGATGCAACCCTACTACTGGTCATCGACCTTTTTGGGAGGAGCGGCTTCGATGCAGAAATCTTACCGGATAGGCAAAAACGGGCTGGTGGAGGCGCCACCTCTCACTCCACCCTCCGGGCAACCCGAGAAAGCCGCCGTACGCGGATGCAGAATTCCCCCCCCCCGTTGAGTTAGCGCCCAAAACAAGCCGACAACAGACTAAGGCACAATAATATACCAGCACAAGAAAACCGGGCTGAAAAGCCCCGAAAACCGCAATAAAACCCGATATACAATGAATGCCAGACACTACTATCGCTATTCGCTGATGCTGCTCGTGCTGTCGGCAGTGTTCTGTCCCGCAGCCGGGGTACGGGCGCAATACATCAAAAAAGAGAAGCTCCCGATCAAGGGCGGCGAGCAGGAATTCGCAGTCTTCTATGCCGACGGAATGCCCGAAACGGCGCAATGGCCTCTGGGAACCGTGATCGTAGACGACGTGGGAAGAACGACCCGCCACCAGGTCACCCGCGGAAACGGGCGCAACCGCAATATCAACAGCAAAGTCTCGGCACGGTTCATCATATCGCCCTTCGACGTACCGATAAGCGGCGATCTACTCTGGAGCGGCGGTAGTTGCCAGGGCCAGTGGAATTACGCGGTGGGCGACCAGGAATACTTCTCCACGGTTTTAAACGAGCAATTTCAAGACGTAGTCGTAAAAACAGGATGCTTTTGGTTCGGCGGCCACAAGGATAACAAGGAAGGTAAATATACCAACCGGAAATGGCGGTTACCCACCCAGCGCGAGCTGATGATCATGATGGTACTGCAGGATGGCATCAATGCCATATACGGCATAGAGACAGATTCAGTCAGTATCCCGGATAACGGACAAAAACTGCCAGAACCGACAAAAACCACGGGCATGAACGGCAAGATTTACTGGAGCGCCACGGAGGAACCCGACGGCAACAGCACGACAAATAGCCAGAAGGCCTGGGTGGTCGATTTCACCCGGGGAAAGCCCGCGGTATACCCGACAAAAAAAACTGACGACATCGACAATACCAAACATTACAAACTCAGATGCGTAAGCGATTATTAAAAACACGATGACGATGCCCGAAGAAATACCGCATACGATTTACTTTATCCTGCTGCTCGCAGGCCTATTCGCAGCGGCAACAGCCGTAGTTTTAACCTGCCATTTCCGGAAAGTACGCCGGAGACGGCGGCTGGTCAGTCCGCGAAAAGATTACATTCACAGGCTGCGGGTATGACCAGGATTTTCACACGGGCGGCGCTCTGCATTTGCTGCGCCTGCGGCCTGTGGGGCTGTCCGCGGCAGCACGCCGCAAGCGCAGCGGCCGGTTCCGCCCCACAGCACCCGCAGGATTTCAAACTGCCCCACATCCCCGCGGCACTGACCACGCCCGAAGCCCGCGCGGATTACCTCGCGGCACACTACTGGGACAATTTCGACTTCAGGGACACCACGCTGATATCCCGACCCGAGATCACCGAACAGGCATTCGCCGATTTCATCGATCTGCTCACGGCGGCGCCGATTTCGGCAGCAGACAGCGCCCTGGTGCGGATGATGGAGGCAAGCACGGCCGACAGCGCCATGTTCGCCCATTTCACAGAGTTGTCGGAAAAATACCTCTACGACCCGAATTCCCCCCTGCGCAACGAGGAACTCTATATCCCCGTACTGCAATACCTCACGGATTCGCCGCACCTGGATTCACTCAGCAAACTCCGCCCCAGCTACCAGTTGGAACTGGCACTCAAGAACCGTCCCGGCGATATCGCGGCGGACTTTTACTATACCTCCAAATCGGGAAAACGAAGCCGGATGAGGCAGATCGAAGCCGATTACACGATCCTGTTCTTCAACAATCCCGACTGCGGGGACTGTAACCGTGTAAAAGAATATATGGACATGTCCCCCGTGATCGGCGGCCGGCTGCGCGAACAGGCCGGGCCGGCCAAAACGGGAACCGGCGCCCCGGCAAGCGGAAAACTCGCCGTATTGGCGCTTTACACAGAAGGGGACATTCCCCATTGGCGAAACACGGAATATCCTCCCGGGATGATAAACGCCTACGACGCGGGGCAAAAAATAACAGAGCGGCAGTCGTATGACCTCAAAGCGATGCCGACGCTCTACCTGCTCGACAAGGACAAACGCGTGATCCTCAAAGACGCCCCGGTCGAGCAGATCGAGCAGTGGCTGACCGAAAAACGCAAAAGTCAAACAGAATGACCATGGCAGCGGACATGGCAGAACGGCTGAAACAGACTGCCAGCACATGCGCCGACCGTGCAATCAGGTGGGCGATCGCACTCATGGGGATCGTGTTCTTCACTTTGCTCTATCTACTGCTTTCACTCCCAATGGTGCTGTGCTGGAGCTGCGAGAACCTGTTCGGACGCAACAGGAAACAATCGGGTGTAAATTAAAAAGAGGTGGGAAATTCCCACCTCTGCCTTATTATGGCACAATCCGGTTTTTTCAGTTCGCGAAGGTCAGCCCCTTGTCGTCGGCGTCGATGCGGATCGGCTGCTCGCGGTTGACGTCGCCCGCAAGGATACGCTTCGAGAGGTCGTTGACCACATAGCGCTGGATGGTACGCTTCACGGGACGCGCACCATAGAGCGGGTCGTAACCTGCGGCAGCGATCCATTCGCGTGCCTTCTCGCTGTATTCGAGGCGGATGCCGTTTTCGGCAAGCATCCTGCGCACCACACCGAGCTGAATGTCCACGATGCGCCCGATATCCCGGCGCGTCAGCGGCTCGAACATCACGATTTCGTCGATACGGTTGAGGAACTCGGGCTTGAGCTGCTGCTTGAGCAGGTCGATCACATCCCGGCGGGTCTTCTCGACCACTTCGGGGGCGAGTTTCTCACCGTTGAACGCCTCCGCGAAATTCTCCTGGATGACCTGCGAACCCATATTCGAGGTCATAATGATGATCGTATTGCGGAAATCCACCGTACGGCCCTTGTTATCGGTCAGACGGCCGTCGTCGAGCACCTGCAACAGGATGTTGAAAACGTCGGGATGGGCCTTCTCGATCTCGTCAAGCAGCACGACCGAATAGGGCTTGCGGCGCACGGCCTCGGTGAGCTGGCCGCCCTCGTCGTAACCGACATATCCCGGAGGCGCCCCGACCAGACGCGACACGCTGTGGCGCTCCTGGTATTCGCTCATGTCGATACGCGTCATCATCGAGTCGTCGTTGAAGAGGAACTCGGCCAATGCCTTGGCCAGTTCGGTCTTGCCGACACCGGTGGTGCCGAGGAAGATGAACGAGCCGATCGGTTTGCGGGGGTCGTTCAGCCCGGCGCGCGAACGGCGCACGGCGTCGGAGATGGCGGCGATGGCCTGCTCCTGCCCGATGACGCGCTTGTGCAGCTCGTCCTCCATATGGAGCAGTTTTTCGCGCTCGGAAGCCAGCATGCGTGTCACGGGGATGCCCGTCCAGCGCGACACCACCTCGGCGACGTCCTGCGCATCGACCTCCTCCTTGATCATCGAGCCGTTGGCCGACGCCAGTTTGTACTCCTCCTGGAACGCGGCGATCTCCTTCTCCGCCTCCTGGATCTTGCCGTAGCGGATTTCGGCCACCTTGCCATAATCGCCCTGGCGCTCGGCCTGCTGCGCCTCGATCTTCAGGGCTTCTATTTTGTCCTTGTTCGACTGAATCTTTTTCAAGAGGTCGCGCTGCCCCTGCCACTTGGCACGCATCTCGGCGTCACGGGCCTTGAGCTCCTCGATCTCCTTGGTGAGGTGATCGACGCGCTCCTTGTCCTTCTCGCGGCGGATCGCTTCGCGTTCGATCTCCAGCTGGCGCACACGCCGGTCGAGGGTGTCGATCTCCTCGGGCACGGAGTTCATCTCCAGCCGCAGCCGCGAGGCCGCCTCGTCCACCAGGTCGATGGCCTTGTCGGGCAGGAACCGCGAGGTGATGTAACGCGTCGACAACTCGACGGCGGCCACGATCGCCTCGTCCTTGATCCGCACCTGATGGTGGTTTTCGTAACGATCCTTCAGGCCGCGGAGGATCGAAATGGCATCCTCGGGACTCGGTTCGTCGACCATGACCTTCTGGAAACGGCGTTCGAGGGCCTTGTCCTGCTCGAAATACTTCTGGAACTCGTCGAGCGTCGTGGCGCCGATCGTCCGCAGCTCGCCCCGCGCAAGTGCAGGCTTGAGGATGTTGGCGGCGTCCATCGCACCCGACGACTTGCCGGCGCCCACGAGAGTGTGGATCTCGTCGATGAACAGCAGGATGTCGCCGTCGCTGGCCACGACTTCCTGCACGACGGCCTTCAAGCGTTCCTCGAATTCGCCCTGGTACTTGGCACCCGCGATCAGGGCACCCATGTCGAGCGAGTAGATCACCTTCGACTTCAGATTCTCGGGCACGTCGCCGTCGACGATCCGGTGTGCGATACCCTCGGCGATGGCGGTCTTGCCGACGCCCGCCTCTCCCACGAGGATCGGGTTGTTCTTGGTACGCCGCGAGAGGATTTGCAACACGCGGCGGATCTCCTCGTCACGGCCGATCACCGGATCGAGCTTGCCCGAACGGGCCTGTTCGTTGAGGTTGATGGCATACTTGCCCAGCGCATCGAACTGCTGCTCGGAGGTCTGAGAATCGACCGTAGCCCCTTTGCGGAAGGTGCGGATCGCCTCAAGGAGCTCCTTCTCGGTGGCGCCGCTGCGCTTGAGGATGTCGGCGGCCTGTCCGCGCTCGGCGACGAGCCCCAGCAGCAGGTGCTCGACCGACGCGTATTTGTCGCCGAAGTTCCGGGTAAAGTCCACGGCGCGCTGGATCACCTTCGAGGAGTCCTGCGAAAAGAACTGGTCGCCGCCGCCCTCGACCCTCGGCAGGGACGCGACGGCCCGGCCGGCCTCGTCGCGCAGGCCGCGGACATTCACCCCGACACGCCCCAGGAGGAACGTGGCGAGCGAATCGTCCTCGCGGACAAGCACGCTCAGAATATGGAGCGGCTCGACAGCCTGCTGTCCGCGCTCCCGGGCAAGAGACAATGCACTTTGCAGAGCCTCCTGCGCTTTTACAGTTAACGTATTGATGTTCATATCTCTGATAATTTGTTTTTCAAACTTTCGTATACTACACCCGCAAAACGCCTGCCAACCCGGCTTTCCGGCCAATGTGTCATCCTTTGTCACACACGGGACTGACACGAGGCGCCAAAACGGCAGCTGTTTTGCAGAAGAGTTACACAATACGGCATAAAACAGCAGAACATCGCCCGAAATGTATTATCTTCGCAACACCTAACTCTCACTCTTCACGTTCATGACATACCGTAAACCCCCGTTCCTGCTGCGCAAATGGCAGCAGTTGCAGATGCGTTATTATGCGTACCGCAATCCAGAAAAGCTGGTCAGGATACGCTACCGACAACGATTCGGCACCGACCCCGACCTCGAAAACCCCCGAACCTTCAACGAAAAAGTCCTCTGGATGATGCTCCATGCCGACACCACCCGCTGGTCGCAACTGGCCGACAAGTACCGCGTCCGCGAGTATGTCGAGCAATGCGGGCTGGGATGGATGCTCAACGAATTATACGGTGTATGGGAATCCGCAGAGGAGATAGACTTCAGCGGGGGGGGGAATCTCCCCGACACGTTCGTGCTGAAAACCAATAACGGCTACGGACAAGTTATCATCGTGAACGACAGGCAAAAAGCCGATATCCGGTCGATCCGCCGTACACTCAACCACACCCTGCGAAAGAAATTCGGCCGCATGACGGCCGAACACCACTATTTTGGTATTAAACCCCGCATTATCGCCGAACGCCTCCTTCCCTCAGAACCAGCATTCGGCAATTCGCTCATCGACTATAAATTCTACTGTTTCGATGGCAACCCCTATTGTTGCATGGTCTGCTACAACCGTAAATCGCCATCCGACGTCAAAACAGGATTGTACGATGCCAGGACATGGAAAAACATAGGTCATTACGTCACCGGAAAATATTACGACCCACATCAGTGTGATATCCCGCGTCCGGCATCCCTCGACCGGATGCTCGATGCGGCCAAACGGCTCTCATCAGGATTCCCCCAAGTACGGGTCGACCTTTACGAAGTCGCCGGAAACCCCGTATTCGGGGAACTGACATTCACCTCATCTGCAGGTATGGATACGGGATTCAGCCAGGAGTTTCAGGAATTGATGGGATCGCAAATATCCCTGCCGCCCGCCAAGCGGACGCAACCGTCGCACCCGGGACTGCTCGGGCTCCTCGGACTGCGGAAGGCCGCCGCCAAATAAAAACGGCAGGCAGCCCGGAGGAGCGGGTGCAACAGGCTGCCCGGCCCGCCATGCATAGCCCTTCGCCCGGGTATGGGGAGAGGGCTGTCATTTTGTAGGCGGGTTTCATTTTTAATTTAATTCTTAATTCGTATCTTTGCGCTACTATGAGTGATTTTATCGTCAGCGCACGGAAATACCGCCCCGCGACCTTCGCCTCGGTCGTCGGACAGAAACATATCACCTCCACGCTTAAAAATGCGATCGAGCGCGGGCAGTTGGCTCACGCCTACCTGTTCTGCGGCCCCCGCGGCGTAGGCAAGACCACTTGTGCCCGCATCTTCGCAAAGGCCATCAACTGCCTGAACCCCAACGGATCGGAGGCCTGCAACGAATGCGAATCGTGCCGTTCGTTCAACGAAGGGCGCTCGTTGAACATCCACGAGCTGGACGCCGCGTCGAACAACTCGGTGGAAGATATCCGCACACTGATCGAACAGGTGCGCATCATCCCGCAGGTAGGGCGCTACTCGGTATTCATCATCGACGAGGTGCACATGCTCTCGGCGGCGGCGTTCAACGCCTTCCTCAAAACGCTCGAAGAGCCGCCCGCACACGCGATCTTCATCCTCGCAACGACCGAAAAACACAAGATCATCCCGACCATCCTCTCGCGGTGCCAAATCTACGATTTCAATCGCATCCGCGTCGAGGACGGCGTCGAATACCTCAAATACATCGCCTCGCAGGAGGGCATCGCAGCCGACGAAGAGTCGCTCAACCTCATTGCCCAGAAAGCCGACGGGGGTATGCGCGACGCCCTGTCGATGTTCGACAAGGCCGTGTCGTTCTGCGGCAAGGCGCTCGATTACCGCAACGTCGCCCAGACGCTCAACGTCCTGGACTACGACACCTACTTCAGCGTCACGGAGATGCTGCTCGCGGGCAACTATGTCGATACGCTGGTGACCTTCGACAGCGTGCTGTCGCGGGGTTTCTCGGGGCAGACCTTCATGGCGGGGCTGAACCGCCACATGCGCGACCTGCTGATGGCCAAGCGCCCCGAAACGCTGCGGCTGATCGAAATGACCGGGACGCTGCTCGAACGATACCGGACGCAGGCGGGCGCCTGCGATGTCGAGTTCCTGTTCGGAGCCATCTCCTGCCTGACGGAGCTCGACGGGAAGATCCGGCAATCGTCCAACCAGCGGTTGCTCGTCGAGCTGGGCCTGATGAAGATCGCAGGGCTCGGCCAAAAAAAAAATGACTCTCTGACATCTTCCGGGGAATATCCCCTTCCTACCCTCACCCCCCGCACGGCGGGCCCCGCATCTGCGGCGGCTCC
>ENA-OPEA01000091-OPEA01000091.1-human-gut-metagenome-genome-assembly--contig:-NODE-91-length-54859-cov-8.296274_pt1 | contig 54859 bp, 44 predicted proteins | sample MGYA00241623_ERZ501509 | MGnify/ENA primary metagenome ERZ501509 (study PRJEB25962, sample SAMEA2042571) | human gut metagenome | biome: human gut; feature: human-associated habitat; material: faeces... | reverse complement strand
AGAGGGAAGGAAACGAAAGTAGGTCAGAAAACTTTCGTTTCCCGACCTACTCGATCTTGTTGTCTAACTTATATCTAACCTTCAAAGCGTTGCGCTCATTGCGCCTTGCTCGTGCGTAGCTCTTTCCAAAGATCTATGACGAGTAGGGCAGCGACGACGCAGACGAATGGTAGTATCGCTGCCTGTCCCCACGAGAAGTGGGGTAGGAGGTCTGTGCAGAGGTGACAGATATTGAGCAGTAGGGTGAGACAAGCGAGTACGAAACTGACGATAGTGCTCCAGCGTCGCTTGCCGTAGCAGCTACAGAGCAGTCCGACGAGTGGTACTAGGTAGAGCATGCACCCCGTAAAGGTGGTCATGGCAGGGAGCATCTCTGTAGTCATCTCCTCCGTTGCTATGCTGAGACCAGCAAAGAGTGGCATCAGCTCACAGAGCGTGTGGAAGATGTATCCCATCGGGATGAAAGCCCATAGGAGGGCCGTGCGAGTTTGTCTATTCATAGTTTGTTTAGAGCTTTATGATTTTATAGATGCCAGCAGGCGTAGTTACTACTGGCTTACTGCTACCCTGTCCCGTAATTGGGTCGTAGCTGTAGAAGCCCAGACCGTCTTTAGCGTGTATGCCGAAGTAGATCTTGCCGTTGTAGGCGATGGTGGCATTAGCACTCCAGCCACTAGATCCAGGCAGTGGAAGTATCTTGCCCTTGCCACTATTGAGGTCTAGCTCGTAGGGGACGAAGTCTTTGTTTTTGGTAAAGGTCTTGTCGTTGGGATCGACAACGAGCGAAGGCTTCTCTAGGAAGAAGTAGACCTTGCCCTTGTAGTAGGTCATCGTCATACCATAAGAGGTGGGCTCTGCGCCATCAGCTTTGGTCACGGAGACGTAGTACTCCTTGTCAAAGTCGGTCTCGCCCTTTTTGATCCGTAAGATACCCTCAGGCTTGCCAAACATGGCACTGCGAGGTCCTGAATAGAAGTATATGTTACCTGCCTCGTCGAGGATGGCACTGGTGTGTCCGACCATACCCAGGCTCTGTACACGAGCGTCCTTGATGACCTTCTCAACCTTGTCCGTGGCGACATCAATGACGGCCACAGAGGCTGGCTCATCGTATAGCTCCATCATAGACTTTGTCTGATTGAGACAGAGGAAGAGCTTGCCATCTCGTACGATACCAGTCCCAGCATCGGGATCTTTGTCAGGAGCCTCAGCCTTGGGATCTGTAGTAGCATAGGGAGAGAGGTCTATCTCGCCCATCTCCTGCATGGTGGAGGGGTTAAAGATGACGAGCTGGCCACGGCTAGCGCAGGTCACGCCGTAAGCCTTCGTGTCGCTGGCGAAGATGACCTCAAGGACGTTGGGAGAGCCCTTGAAGGAGAGTGTGGCGACCTCCTTGAGCTTGCCCTCGCTCATCTGATACTTGCGTAGCGTCTGCTCGCCTCCGTAGCCATACATACTACCTGACATGGCGTAGATGTAGTCGCCGTACTTCTCTAGGAAGAGGTGCCCCACGGGGAGGGTCTGAGAATTGTCAAATGAGGTCTGCACGCCCTCTGCAAGGTCGGCTAGAGGCGTGAGCTGGAAGGCATTCTCCACCTGAGAGGCGTAGATAAACTTGGCTCCCTGCGTCTGCGGAGTGTTTTCCTCCTTTTGGCAAGAGCTGAGTGTGACTAGCCCTAAGAGGGCTGTGAGGATTAGTGAGCTAAGATGCTTCATCGTTCTATTATTTATTAGGTTTATAATCATCTTGAGTAGTTAGAATGTGACTTTGAGCTTGGCACGTAGCGAGCGTGTCGGGAGTGGGCACTGATACTCCGCCCACTGCTTGGTGTCAAAGAGGTTGTTGACCTCTAGAGCTAGGTGATAATGCTGGAAGAGCGTGTACTGCACTCCCACGTTGACGTTCCATCGGCGAGGTACCTGTAGTCGGCTCACCTTGCTCGCCTCCCACCCATAGCTAAAGGGTGCCGTGTACTCGCACGCTATAAAGCCCTCGCCATGATCATCGGAGAGCAGTAGCTGGTCGCCCTGTAGACGAATCTCCGCATTGCCAAAGAGGTAAGGCATGTTGGGTACACGATAGTTGTAGTGGAAGTTCTGACCGCCCCCGATCGCTGTCCTCATCTTGTCACGTGCATCTTGATAGGTGATGTTGGAGCGAATGGTCAGCCAGGGGAAGAGATTGGCATAGAGCTCCGCCTCTACGCCTGCTATGCGCACCTGACCGAAGTTTGTGTACTTCATGATAAGGCTCTCCATGACTAGCTTGATCATATCCCTCACATTCATATAGTATCCGTTGAGGTCGATGCGACAGTTGGGATAGTCGTCAGGGTTGCAGAGCCAGTTAACGCCTAGGTTGAAGTTAAGGCTTCGCTCAGGGGCTAGCTTGGCAGAAGGGTAGATGAGTACACCGTCACCGATGATCTCCTCGGCACGAGGGGTGCGCATGGTGTATTGCGTAGAGCCTTTGAGCGTAAGATTGGGGAGAGCCTTGATGGAGATAGCTTCGCTGCCGCCCCATACGGAGCGTGAGCTGGTGAGTGGAGCGTGATCCTGCTCGTAGATGGTGAAGCCTAAGGGAGATACTGAGGAGTGAAAGTATACATGCTTCACACCCAGTTCATTGGTAATGCGCTCGTCCCATAGCTTCCACTCGTGTGTCAAACCTGATATGAGAGAGTGTATATACCCAGGGTAGCCACTCACAGCCAGTTTGGTGTTTTGACTTGCTAGCTCATCATGAGGATCACGTCGGGCGAAGCGGTAGGAGATATTGCCTAGGAGACGATGAGCAGGCGACAGCTGGTAGCGCAGGTTTAGCTGCTCCTGTATGTTGATGAGCTGGTCATGTGAGTCATTGGGCATGCTACCTATCTCGCCTTGACCAGAGCCACTGGGGAAGGTGCGCCCAGCGAAGTCGTAGCAATAGTGCGAGGTGTCCACGTGGTTCAGCAACTGGTACGCGACGATACTTGTCGAGCTTAGATAGAGCTTGCCGTCTAGTATGCTCTTTGCGACTGATAGAGCACCCTGTAGGCTCGTTGTGTGGGTGTGGGCATGCTGGATGTTGTTTTGCAGATTAAGGACACCTCCCTGTATCTCCTGATAGGTGCGATCAGCACCTAGCGAGAGCGACAGATGGTCTATCCACGGCTTGTGCAGGGACAGGGACAGAGAACCTCCATAGCTCGCATAGGTGTCATGATCTCGTCGTACCACCAGTCCTTGCTCAAAGGGGGAGTCAAAGGTATAGTCATTGTCCGTGTAAAGCCCTTGGAGAGCAAGGGAAAGGTTCAGTCCGAGAGCGGGCAAGTACTTATTGGCGCGCAAGCTCCCCTTGTGCGTATGGAAGGAGCCCACCTCATAGGATGCGCTTAGATGGTCTTGCTGCTCCTCGTGACGCAAGATTATATTGATTGCTCCGCCTAGTCCCTCGCCACCGAGCCACGAGGGGATAATCCCCTTGTACACCTCTACATGATCTATCTGGTCTACAGCAAAGGCATCGAGACTAGTTTGATCAGAGCTCCCGATAGGTACCCCATTGACAAAGATAGCAATGCGCTTGCCGTCTAGCCCCTGTATGATCATACGGGAAGTGCTCCCGATGCCACCCGTGCTGGTCACCTTGACCCCCATAGAGCGGTTGAGGACCTCATTGAGTGAGGAGACCGTGCCGTGCAGCTCTCGTGTGTCGATGACGGTGATGGACGAGGGGATCTCACGCAGTCGCTGTGCCTGCCCCTTACCGTGAACGAAGACTGTGTTTAGCTCCGCCGTAGCACTTGAGAGGAGGATACGCTGAGGAGCTTGGCTCGCCCGCTTGCTACTATAGCGGAGGGTGTAGTCTTTGTAACCTACATAGCTTACCTTGATATGGTACTCCCCTTTGGTTGGTAGAGACAAGGTGAAGGCACCGTCAGCATCTGTAGCTACGCCTTGATGTAGCTCCTCAACCCACAGTGAGGCACCGATGAGTGGCTCCTGCGACGTAGCGTCTAGCACCACACCGCTGTAGGTGCGTCGCCCAGGATTGCTCTGAGCGACGAGCGTGCAGAAGATTGATGATAGTGCGACTAGGATATATACAGTGCGACCTAGCCAAACGCGACGATGCGGATAGGTACTCATGCGTGTCGTAAAAAACTTTATGTACGCGCAAAAGTACTAGCTATTCTCCTCGTTCCCAATACCTAAAAGTGGGTAATTGCTGCGGTCTGTCCGTTCTTACAAAGGGTCGCTCGTGAGATTTGCGGAGTCTAGGATCCGCTGAAATGTTTGCAGGCTACAGACTAATGTCGGGAGCTCTAGAGTGCCGAGCTCAACATGAGTCTGTAGCCTGCGATAGTATCTTTGCCTGGTCTATGAACGAGACCTTTTTTCGATAGCAAGTTGCGAGCAGAGATGCGTCAGAACTCACTGGTGAAGTGGAAGCGGATGTGCGGGAAGTCTTGCTGAGCCATCTGCAGGATGTAGCTGCTCTCTGCTAGGTAGACGTCTCGACCTGCGTTGTCTAGAGCCATATACTGAGCTTTGCGACGCTTGAAGTTGGCTAGCTCCTCGGCATCGTCGCTCTCGATCCAGCACGCTTTATAAAGGTGCAGTGGCTCCCAGCGACACTCGGCACCATACTCATGAAGCAGTCGATACTGGATCACTTCGAACTGAAGCTGACCGACGGTACCGATGATGCGTCTGCCGTTGAACTGATTGACAAAGAGCTGTGCCACACCTTCGCCCATGAGTTGGTCGGTACCCTTGATGAGCTGCTTCTGCTTCATTGGATCCGCATTCTCGATATACTTAAAGAACTCAGGACTAAAGCTGGGCAGCCCCTTGAAGTGGAGCATTTCGCCTGACGTGAGGGTGTCTCCGATACGAAATAGGCCGGTGTCGGGGAGTCCTACGATGTCGCCGGCGTAGGCGTCGTCGATGACCTCTTTCTTATTGGCCATGAAGGCGGTAGGGGAGGAGAAGCGCACCTGCTTGTCGAGCCGTGTGTGGTGGTAGTAAGCATTGCGCTCGAAGCGCCCTGAGCAGACCTTGACAAAGGCGATACAGCTGCGGTGGTTGGGATCCATATTGGCGTGGATCTTGAAGACGAAGCCGGTGAAGCTCTCTTCGTAAGGACTTACCTCTCTCTCTTCGGCCTTTACGGGCTGGGGCGAGGGTGCGATACGCACGAAGGTGTCTAGTAGCTCACGCACGCCAAAGGTATTGAGCGCTGAGCCGAAGAAGATGGGTGCCTGCTCGCCTGCTAGATAAGCGTCGTGGTCAAATGTGGGGTAGACGCCCTCGACCATCTCGACCTCCTCGGCGAGTCGCTCGGCAGCGGCGGCTCCGATATGCTTGACGAGGTCGGGTGAGTCTAGGCTCTCGATGTGGTGGAGGTCCTCGACGACATGCTGCTTATTGGGCGTGAAGAGGTTGAGCTCGTGGTCGAAGATGTTGTACACGCCCTTGAAGCGATCTCCCATGCCTATGGGCCAAACCATCGGTGTGGTCACAACGCCTAGCTCTCGCTCTACCTCATCGAGCAGGTCAAAGGGGTCTAGTCCCTCGCGGTCTAGCTTGTTGATGAAGACGATGACGGGCGTGTGGCGCATACGGCATACCTCCATGAGACGACGCGTCTGCTGCTCGACACCCTTGGCGTGGTCTATGACGATGATGACGCTATCCACAGCGGTGAGCGTGCGGTAGGTGTCTTCGGCGAAGTCTTGGTGACCTGGGGTATCGAGGATGTTGACTTTATAGTCCTTATAGTTGAAGCCCATGACACTGGTTGCCACGGAGATACCACGCTGACGCTCTATCTCCATGAAGTCACTGGTGGCGCTCTTCTTGATCTTGTTGCTCTTGACGGCTCCAGCTACGTGGATGGCGCCTCCGTAGAGGAGGAGCTTCTCGGTGAGGGTCGTTTTACCCGCATCAGGGTGCGCTATGACGGCAAAGGTGCGACGACTACTTATTTCTTTTTCTAAAGGGGTGGACATCGTAAGATGATTAGCTATTGTACTTGTAAACGAGCTGACGAATGACCTCGACAACTTCTAAGGTGCGGGCACCTGTCAGCGTGCTATCGTTGGGCAGGTAGAGCAGATCGGGCGCCATACTTTGTGCTACGCCACTAACCACACTGCTGTAGGCGTGAAGTGCAGGGAGCTCGCTGAGACTCTCTAGGGGCGGTAGGAGCGGGACAAATTGCTCCTCCTGCAGTGTCCGTCCGAGCTCATGACGAGAGAAGTGCAGCATCGTGGGCTCGATATGTATCGGCTGACTACTATAATTAGGTCGATAGCTATGCGGTGTGTCTTCCGGCCAGCTTAGATAGCGGAGACCGAAGGCTTGCGTGAGGTATTTGCGGTAGAGCTTAGCCATGAGACGCTTTTTATCGACAGCCTCTTTGAGTTGCGCTAGCTGAGGAAGTAAGATAGCTGCCTGCAGAGGGGCTAGCGGATAGGGACGCAGCCAAGCTTCGATGGCAAGCTTCTCCTGAGCACTCCAGCTGTGATAAGGTGCATCGATCGAGAGACTACGATTTTCGGCCCAACTAAGCGCACCGGCTGTGCCAGCCTGTATGATCTCGCCTGTGGAGAAGGAAAAGAAGGAGAGCTGCCCCCATGTGCCACATGCTCGCTCATCGATATAACTCCCGAGTGCCTGCGAGCAGTCCTCGATGATGGTCATATTATACCGTTGCGCCACGGAGCAGAGCAGCTCCATATTGGCGGGGATACCGTGAGCGTGCGCCACAATGATAGCGCGGGGTAGGGGAGTGCCGGCATCGGTCATGCGCTCGAGGTGCTTGCCGAGAAGGAGCGGGTCCATAGCCATATTGAAGGAGGTGACCTCAACAAAGATCGGACGCAACCGCATCGCGAGCAGACTATGGATATACTCCTTACGCCAGTAAGCTGGTACGAAGACAGACTCGCCCTCTCGTAGCTGCAACATGCGTAGTGCGGCGGTAAGTGCTACTTGTGGCGAAGAGGTCAGATGGATCGTACGCTCTACCCCCAACAAACGGCGCAATGCTTGCTCAAATCCCGTACAAAGTCCCGAGTCGGTCAAAAAATCGTCAGGAATTTGCGCTTTAAGGGCCTCTTGTGAGGGGTAAACGCCTTGATAGTTAAGCTGTTCTGTCGATATTGGAGGCATCTTCTGTAGTTTCTCGTTTTGGCTAGTTTCGGGCTGTTTGGCTCTTTTGGCGCTCTCTTTAGCTTTGCGGTGAGCAGATTTGGCAAAAAGCTATGCCCCTCTCCACTTTCATCGGTGTGGCGGGGCATAGCTTTTTAATTTGTCTCTTATCCCTCGATCGCCTTGAGGAGATTCTTGCCAAGACTGCTAGCACCTAGACGGAAGAGCTCAGGGGTGAGCCACTCCTCGCCAAGGATCTCCTTGACGATGCAGTAATACTTGACCACGTCCTCTGGCGTGCGGACACCACCGCTCGCCTTGAAGCCTCGACGCTCGCCGTGCTGCTCGTAATACTTGCGTAGCGTCTGACACATAACGTAAGCGGCCTCCAGTGAAGCGCCTGGATACTCCTTGCCTGTGGAGGTCTTGATGAAGTCAGCGCCTGAGTAGAGCGACAGAATCGATGCGATCTGTATCTGTCGTGGGGCTGCGAGCAGACCGGACTCGATGATCACCTTGAGGTGCGCTCCACGAGCTGCGTCCTTGAGCTCCTCGATCTCGGTGCAGACGCCATCGTAGTCCTCTGATAGAAAGCGGTTTAGGTTGAGGACGACGTCTACTTCGTTGGCTCCCTCGGCGACAGCCATAGAGACCTCAGCGACCTTGATCTCTGGGAAGGTCTGACTAGCGGGAAAGCCTGCAGCTACCGAAGCGATGCGTACATCGGGACAGGTGAGCGTAGCCTTGACCGTAGGCACCAGAGCGGGATAAACGCAGATGGCGGCTACGTTGGGTATGTCGGGGTGATTGGTCTCGAAGTCGTTGACGCCAGCGACCATCTTGGTGACGCTCTCGTCGGTATCACCTCCCATCAGCGTGGTTAGGTCTATACAGCTGTAGAGTAGCTTGAGGACCTCTGGTGTGTAGCACTCTTTATAGTGTTTGTCGATGATCGCATGGACCTTGGCGCTAACATCTCCTTCGATAGGTTCGTAGAGCGAGATCGCTTTATGGTATTTGTCTATCTGATGCATTGGTTTCTATTGTTTGAAGGTTTGTTATTCTGTTGTATCTAAGGGGCGAGCGGTTAGCTTGCTATTGTTTAAGTGTCGGGTTGCGTCGCGTTTTGTCTTCTTCTGGAGGTTCTTCTCAAGTGCCTCCTGTAGATTGACTCCGCACTGGTTGGCAATGCAGGTGAGCACCCAGAGCAAGTCTGCTAGCTCGTCCGCAAGATCGAGATGATCGGACGCTTTGGCACTCTGCTCACCATAGAGTCGTGCCATAACACGTGCTACCTCGCCCGTCTCCTCCGTTAGGATCGCCATATTGGTCAGCGGATCGAAATAGCGCACGCCGTAGGTGTGTATCCACTCATCGACTAGCTGCTGAAGCTCGTCTAGCGTTGTCTCTTTTGCTTTGTCTGTAGCGTCCATTAGAGCGTGTCGGTGTCTAAGATAATGGTCACAGGACCGTCATTATGTATCTCTACCTGCATATCGGCTCCAAATTTACCGGTTTTAATTGAATCTGAGCCCATGATGAGACGCATCTTAGCGACAAACTGCTCGTAGAGCGGCTCCGAAACTTCCCCTTTAGCGGCCTCGATATAGCTTGGACGGTTGCCTTTGCGACAGTTTGCCATGAGTGTAAACTGACTGACGACAAGAGCTTCGCCACCAATGTCTAGCAGCGAACGATTCATCACGCCTTCCTCATCGTCAAAGATGCGTAGCTTGCACACCTTCTGGCAGAGCTTCTCGATCTGTTCGGGACCATCTTCGTAGCCGATGCCGAGGAGTAGGACGATGCCTTGTCGAATGCTTCCGACGCAGTTGCCGTCGATCGACACAGAGGCGTGGATGACTCGCTGTAAAAGTGCTTTCATACTGTTTCTTCTCTAGGTTGTTTCTGTAGTTTCGTCGGAATGTAGCGTAGCTTCATCAGGATGTAGGTGGTTGTACAGCTTGTTTCCCTTGCTCGTGCCGAGGGTTGCGATCAGTTCGGCACGACTAGCCTTGACGACTCGCTGGGGTGTTTTGAAGGCTTGCAGCAAAGTCTCCTTGCTGCGTGCTCCAATGCCAGGGATCTCGTCGAGGATGCTCTTTGTCTGCTGCTTCGAGCGACTATCTCTGTGGAAAGTGATGCCAAAGCGGTGCGCCTCGTCACGTATATGACAGACCACCTTGAGCGTTTCTGACCGGCGATCCAAGACCAAAGGCTCCGACTCGCCTGGACGGTATAGCTCTTCGAAGCGCTCCGCAAGACCGAAGACGCACACTTTGTCGTAGATGCCCAGCTCTTTGAGTGTCTCGCAGGCGACATGCAGTTGCCCCTTACCACCATCTATGATGATCAGGTCGGGGAGTGGCTGCCCCTCGTCCAGCACACGGCGATAGCGTCGGTAGATGATCTCGCGCATCGTCCGATAGTCGTCAGCCCCGACGACTGTTTTCACATGAAACTTTCGGTACTCGCTCTTCGCCGGCTTACCATTCTTAAAGACCACGCACGCCGCCACGGGATTGGTGCCTTGTATGTTTGAATTGTCAAAGCACTCCATATGGCGGGGTAGGCGATCGATGCCGAGATCCTTCTTCATCGTTGTGAGGAGACGTGTGGCACGCTGCTCGGGGTTGAGTTTCTCCTGACGCTTGTAGCAGTCCCAGCGGTAGCGTGAGACGTTGAGCTGAGCCAGTTCGAGGAGTTGCTTCTTCTCGCCACGCTGTGGCACCGTGATCCGATAGCTGTCGCTCTCCCATTCGCCAGGATCCGCCAGGATCACCTCACGAGCTGTGCTGCCGAAGCGCTGTCTTAGCTCCTCTATCAAGTAAGAGAGCAGGTCGCTCCGTGAGGAGTCGACCGTCTTCTTAAAGGTTAAGTTGTGCGCTAAGACGACCGCACCGTGGCGTACCTGCATCATACAGACGAAACCATTGACGTCGTCTTCGTCATAGGCAAAAACATCAGCCTCGTGAATGTTTGGCGCAACAACATGCTTGCCCGAGTAGCGACGTAGCGTCTCAATATTCTGACGATGCTGCTCGGCTCGTTCGAACTCCAGACGCTCGCTCATACGATTCATCTCCTCCACCTCCTCCTCGATAAGAATGTTTATCTCTCCTTTGAGGATACGTCGGGCTAGTTGCACTGCGTGGGCGTACTCCTCGGCCGAGACCAAACCTTGACAGGGACCTCCGCACTTCTTAATGTGGTATTGCAGGCAAAGGTCCACCCGCCGCTCCCGCACCACTTCGGGGGTCAAAGCGTAGCGACACGAACGCAACTGAAGGACCCGATGAATTAAGTCGATCACCGTATGAGCCATCGCCACGTTGGGGTAGGGCCCGTAGTAATCTCCCTTGCCCTCCTTCTTTCTTGTGGCGAAGATGCGTGGAAACGGTTCGCTCGTGATGACAATGCGAGGGTAGGACTTATCATCCTTGAGTAGTATGTTGTATTTCGGCAGGTGGGTCTTGATCAGGTTGTTCTCTAAGACCAAAGCCTCAGCCTCGCTGTTGACTACAAAGTACTCTAGTTGGCGGATCTCGCTGACTAGCCTCGTCGTCTTCGGATCTTTCGGTGAATTGTTGAAGTAAGAGGAGACGCGATTGCGCAGATTCTTCGCTTTACCCACATAGATGATCGTCCCGTTCTTGTTGCGGTACTGATAGCATCCTGGGTCTTGCGGGATGGTTGGGAGGATAGCTTTGATTTCGTCTCGGTTCATTTCGATTGTTTCACGTGAAACGGTAAGCTATCGTCCCAGTAGAACTAGGAGTATGTTGATGTCGCTCGGAGAGATGCCTGGGATGCGGGCGGCCTGAGCGATAGTAGCGGGGCGGATACGAGAGAGCTTCTCGCGAGCCTCTATGGGGAGTGCAGAGATCTGCTGATAGTCGAGCTTGTCGCCTAGCGTTAGCGACTCGAGGCGGTGAAGCTTCTGCGCCGCTTGCTCCTCGCGTTCGATGTAGCCCCGATACTTGATGGCGGTCTCGGTGCGTGTGAGGATCTCCTCGTCATCACCTATCAAACCTGCCACCTGCGTGGCGAAACCGTCTAGCTGGGCGATCAAACCGCTGAGCGAAACGTGCGGACGAAGGAGTAGGGTCGTGAGCTTAGTGCCAAAGTCTAGAGGCTTCTCACCTAGACTGGCCAGGTAGCCGTTGACCTCCTCTGGCTTGACCGAGTAGTTAGCGCAAAGATTGTCTAGCGCTGCTATGCCCTCTTTGATCTGCTCGAGGCGGCTCAGTCGCTCTGCGGTGGCTAGTCCTAGCTGCTCCGCATAAGGTGTCAGTCGCAGGTCGGCATTGTCTTGACGTAGGAGTATACGGTACTCAGCTCGTGAGGTAAACATACGGTATGGCTCGTCGACCCCCTTGGTTACGAGATCGTCAATGAGGACGCCTATGTAGGCTTCGTCTCGTCTTAGGACGAGCGGAGCCTTTTTTTGTAGGGCTAGGGCAGCATTGATACCTGCGAGGAGACCTTGTCCGGCAGCCTCCTCGTAGCCGGTGGTGCCGTTGACCTGACCCGCTAGGTAAAGGCCAGGTACTAGCTTACTCTCCAGCGTATGGTGCAGATCTCGCGGGTCAAAGAAGTCGTACTCGATCGCATAGCCCGGGCGGTAGAGCTGTACATCTCGCAGTGCGGGGATCGTCTGTAAAGCTCTGATCTGTGTGTCGATAGGGAGCGACGAACTAAAGCCGTTGAGGTAGTATTCGTTCGTCTCCTCACCCTCAGGCTCGAGGAAGAGCTGATGGCGTGTGCGGTCGGCGAAGTTGACAATCTTCGTCTCTATGCTGGGGCAGTAGCGCGGTCCGATGCTCTGTATCTGCCCATTGTAGAGTGGTGAGTCGCTGAGCGAAGCTCTAAGAATGTCGTGGCAAGCTTCGTTGGTATAGAGGATGTAGCAGGAGCGCTGTCGTAGCTGGCTTCGTTGCATTGGGAGGAAGCTAAAGCGACCCGCCTCCTCGTCACCTGGCTGCTCCTCTACAAGCGACCAATCTACGGAGCGTCCGTCGATGCGGGCTGGGGTGCCCGTCTTCATACGGTCTGCATGATGCCCCGCTGCTACGAGACACTCTGTGATGCCGTGGCTAGCTGGCTCTGAGATGCGTCCGCCTGGGATCATCGTCTTACCAAAGTGCATCAGTCCCCCGAGGAAAGTCCCAGCCGTGAGGATCACCTTTGCAGCCGTAAAGGTCATGCCTAATTGCGTCACTACCAGATGCTTGCTGTCCTCTGCGCCAAACTTTATATCTACGACGAAGTCTTGCCAGAGCGCTAAGCGATCCGTCCGATCTAGCTGACCTCTCCATAGCTCCATAAAGCGCATGCGGTCTAGCTGTGCTCGCGGGCTCCACATAGCAGGGCCCTTGCTTCGGTTGAGCATACGCCACTGTATCGTAGCAGCGTCAGACATTTGTCCCGTGTAGCCGCCCAGTGCATCTATCTCTCTCACTATCTGTCCCTTGGCGATGCCACCCATGGCGGGGTTGCAGCTTAGCTGCGCCACCTTGTTCATGTCTCCCGTGATGAGGAGCGTCGAGGCACCCATGCGTGCAGTAGCGCACGCCGCCTCGCAGCCAGCGTGCCCTGCACCAATTACGATAATGTCAAAGTGAGTCTTCATTGTAGATACGTAGCCTCGGCTGACCTGTATCAGCCTCATGCAAAGGTACGAATTTAGACCTTAGAGATCAGAGGTTAGAGATTAGAGGTGCTAGCTTGGGGTGAGGGTGTGTCACGAATCATTTTCGTAAGTTTGCGCTATCAATCGATATAGGCAACGAATAACAAACTATGAGACGACGCTTACTATGGATAGTTATGCTGCTGGTAGGGTGCGGAGCCCTTTTTGCACAGCGTAGCTACACACCGTCGCCATGCAATCTGCAGGCGCGAGAGGCATTTGAGGAGAGCCGACTAGGGATCTTCATTCACTGGGGACTGTATAGTATGTATGCTCAGGGGGAGTGGTATCTCAACTCTGGCAAGCTCAATAAAGATGAGTATGCTAAGGCTGCTTCATGCTTCTATCCGATACGCTTTGATGCTACGGCGTGGGCTCAGGCCATCAAGCGTTCAGGCGCACGCTATGTGACCTTTACGACGCGGCATCATGATGGTTTCTCGATGTATGACACGCAGACGAGTGACTACAACATTGTCGATGCTACCCCCTTCGGGCGAGATGTGCTAAGTGAGCTTGCCGAGGCGTGTAGAGCCGAGGGTCTCAAGCTACACCTCTACTATTCGATCCTCGACTGGATCCGCCCAGACTATCCTTTAGGTAGGACCGGACTGCACACGGGGCGCATTATGGCACCTGACTATGATTCCTACTTTGCCTTTATGAAGGCGCAGCTCCACGAGCTGTTGACCCGATACGGCGAGGTAGGGGCTATCTGGCTAGATGGTTATTGGGATCACGACAGCGACTCGGTCCCGTTTGACTGGAGGATGGAGGAGCTATACGCATACATTCATGAGCTTCAACCCTGCTGTCTGATAGGCAATAATCATCATATCTCGCCGCTTGAGGGCGAAGACTTTCAGATGTTCGAGCGCGACCTGCCAGGCGAAAACAAAGCGGGTCTCTCGGGACAGCAGATCAGCCACTTACCTCTGGAAATGTGCCAAACGATGAATGGCATGTGGGGCTATAAGGTCGCTGATACAAACTACAAGAGTACTGCCGAACTGGTCGAGCTGCTAGTTCGCGCCGCTGCCAAGGGAAGCAATCTGCTACTCAATGTAGGGCCACAGCCCAATGGCGAGCTACCCGAGCAGGCCATCGAGCGGCTCAACGGGATCGGGGACTGGATGGAGCGCTATGGAGAGACGATCTATGGCAGCCAGGCGGGGCTCATTGCGGAGCAGCCTTGGGGTGTCTCCACAACAAAGGGAGCCAAGCTCTACCTCCATATCTTTGAAGATGTGGAGCAGATCGAGATCTCTCTGCCACAGGCTCCAAGGGCAGTGGTAGACTATATCACACGTGCACCGATAGCCTATACGCATACTGATAGTGGCGCGTTGCAGCTGACCATCCGTCGCCCCGCAGATCTCATCGACTACGTGGTCGAGATCGAGCTGTGATCAAGACCATGCGCGCTGTGAGCGAGTCTGTAGGCTCTGTGACCGCTAGACGATCAGCCAGCTAGCGTAGCGACATACGACGCAGTAGTGACCCCTGTAGGAATGCTTTAGTATGCACTCCTACAGGGGTCGCTCTATGTAGAGACTGCGTATGCTAGTCCGCAGTCTGGTAGACAGCGAAGCTCATCGGACGATCACAGGCGTTAGTACCGTCTTACCGTCACGCTCGGTGATCCGTGCTACGTAACGTCCTGCTGGGAGCTCTGCTACGGAGAGTGTCGTCTCTGGCATAGTGGTCTGCGTAGTGGCTACCAGCGTGCCATCGCTAGCGAAGAGCTCGATAGAGCTACCGATAGCCGTGCGGACGGTAATGTAATCTGTTGCGGGGTTAGGATAGAGTGCGACAGGGTTGTCTGTTGGGACTTGTAGAGCAGTCTCTTTTTCGAAGCGGACCTCTACGTTCGTCTCCTGGAGCACTTCAAACTCCATACCCTCCAGAGGCTCTCCATTGACAAGTATCGACTGAATCTTATAGCCAGCTTCAGGTGTCACAGATAGCTGTAGCCGGACACCCATAGGAACTTCACTGTAGGGCTGATAGTTCACAATAGAGGCTGCTCCATGCTCTCCTACGGTGAGGTGTACAGGACAGATCGTATAGCCCTCAAACTCGAGATACTTTGGCTCGGACTTGGTGCTTTGGAATACTTTCCAAGACTTTTGCATGACCATCTCCACTTGATCTCTAGAGATGGCATTGCCGTAAAGACTGTCCTGAGCTACTACATAAAACTCGCCTATACCATACTCTAGGTTAGGCAGCTGCTCGATGAGTGCTTGCATCTTGTCACCTCTAATCTGATTGCCCTCTATATCTAGAGCCACAAGCTCCTCGCACTCAGCAGGTAGGGTTAGCTCGGTCAGCTTATTGTAGGGGAGATATAGCATAGAGAGGTAAGATAGTGAGGAGACATCTACGCTGCTCAGTCCGCATGCAGATAGATTGAGCCAGAAGATGCTACTGCAGGGGCTTAGGTCTAGGTTGGTCAGAGGGTTCTCTGCAAGGTTGAGCTGCGCTAGGTCAGGACAGCCTCTGAGGTTGATAGTGGATATATTATTACCAGCTAGGAGTAGCTTGGTCAACCACTCGAGACCTGCTAGATCGATGGAGGAGAGATGATTCCCGTTTAGATTTAATTCTATAAGCTCCGGTAGGGTAGTGGGGTCGAAATCCTTAAACTGGTTGTTTGCTAGATATAGGAAGCTCAAGTTCTCGACATACCTACCATCGAACTCGGAGAGCTGGTTGTCATTGCAGTTGAGCAAGGCTAGGTGAGGTGTATTGGATAGGTCTAAAGTCGTTAGCTTGTTATTAGACAGATCGATACGATTCGTTGCTGACTCAGGCGCGAAGGTTATCTCTGTGAGCTTATTGCTCGAAGCGTTGAGATTATCAAGTGCAGGCTGGTGTGATAGATCGATCGTTGTGAACTGATTGTTTTGCATCCACAGCTCCTCGAGGAGTGGATTGTGAGAGAGGTCTATCTGAGTCAAGTTATTGTCGCTAATGTTCAGGCGCTTCAAGCTCTGGAGAGAGGATACATCGATGTCTGTCAGGGCGTTTTCGTAGCAGAAGAGACCCTCTAGATCGCCATATATCGTGATGGTGTTAGCCTCTACGTCATGCTTGCCCTCGGGAAGGCCTCGCTCATTGTCTTGACAGATGCCATCGTTGTTCCAGTCGATCCACGCCTTGTCTTGTTGCGCCTCATCGGCTAGCTGTGCGGAGATCGTCCACTGAGATACACCTCTCGTCGTCAGGGTCGCACGGGGCATAGGTACGGGTATCTCATCGTACCCCTTGTAGATGCGCCAGTTCTTGCTTTGAGCCTCTCGTAGGGCTTGTGCAGACACTTGATTTCCTTCGGGGCTGTCACTGCTTGTTTTGACCGCCTTGAGGGTGCCAGACTCTTGTCCAGACAGATCAGGTAGGCTCTTGATAAAGCTGTTAAAAGCTTCCTCTGAGAGCTGGTTGTCATAGAGCTCGACCTTCTTAATATGAGCCGACGGATTGACTAGGAGCTTGGTGAGACTGTTTTCGCTACAATCCAGAGCAGTGAGTGCAGCTGCTGAGGAGAGATCGAGCTCAGCTATTTGATTCTGCCAGCAAGAGACCTCCTCTAGCTTAGTCAGTCCAGATACGTTGAGTGTCGTGAGTTGGTTCTTGTGAGCAGACACCTTGACAAGATCTGGACAAGAGGTGAGATCCAGCTGTGACAGGTTATTCTTGTAGCACTCCAAGAGTCTGAGGTGCGTCATGTCGCTCAGATCTAGCTGTGTCAACTTATTGCCATCACATACGAGCGTATCGATGAGGGTCAGACCGCTCATCTGAAGGGTCGTCAACCCCGCCTCTGTAGCATCTAGTATGCGCAGCTTAGGGCTCCCTGTCAGGTCTAGAGAGGGTATGCTGTTTGTGTGACAGATGAGTATCTCTAGCTCTGGCGCGTGCAGCGTGAGAGACGTAAGCTTGTTCCAGAAGCATCGCAGAGTCGTCAGGTCACGACCGTATACTTTGACCGACTTGCCTTCGGTCGTGTAGCTGTTGATCTTCGTCGGCATGCTGGGGTCTGTAGAGACCTGTAGCTCAGTGGGTGAGCCACTGCCGTAGTCGACTCGTATAGAGCCAGAGCGAGATGATACCCATAGGTTAAACTCTGTCCCCGTCGCATAGGTACCATTCATCTCTGCGACAAGGTCTTCCTGAGCTGTCAGAAGCATGCTTTGCGATAGTGACAGGCAAATGATTAGGACGCATCCTAGTAGTGATCTAATCCTTTTCATGTTTGTTGGTATTATGGATTTATGTTTTCTCAAGGTGAGTCGTCGTACTAAGCCCGTAGCATCTACTGAGTTACGTCAGCTCAAGGCAAAGATATTAAAAAAGATATTAGAGGTTAGAGGTTAGAGGTTAGAGGTTAGAAAGGCTCTAGTGACTCTAGCCAACAGCTAATAGCCAGTGGTCGACCTTCGGTCGCTTTCCTCGGTAGGGATTTTCGATTTTCCAGGTGGATATTTTTTATTTTCCACGTGGAGGCGAAACGATTCCTCCGAAGTTTCATTTGATTCCTCCGAAGTTTTATTTCGTCTCCACGTGGAGAATTTTTCTTTTCCACGTGGAGATTTGAAAATACCCACGTGGAGATTTGGAAATACCCACGTGGAGATTCATTCATTTCTTCTGATCAGGTTCTTGTGGTTGGATTAGAATATATTATGTACCTTTGCGGTGCATAGGTGTACGAGGAACAACCAAATCTTGTCACCCCGTCTGAATAGGGAACTTGGTGCGAAGCCAAGACTGTACTCTCAGCTGTAACTCCTGAAGTGCGCCCCTGCATTAAGATGTCACTGTAGCACGACCCCTACAAGCCTTCGCGTGAAGGTGCTGTAGGTAGCTATGGGAAGACCCAGGGTATCGCCCGTTTTGTACGACTCGATGTGAGCTATACGAACTAGGGAGAAGTCAGAAGACCTGCCTGTGCCATAGGACTTTTGTTTTCAGAGCTAGGAAATAAAAAGAATGACAGTGGGACATAGATGGCTTCACATAGTGCGTATGATAGAGTCCATAGCAGCGAGACTGACTATGAGGCTCTCTCTTGTCGTGTCTACCCTCATCAGTTACTCCCTACTGCCAGCTTGGAGGGCTTTACAGGCGCTGACCTGTAGGATAGGGCCATATCCCGTGACTTCTGCTCTGTATTTCGATCGTCCTACTCTGACGCACGAAGATTCTATTCACTTTATACAGAAAAGAAGTTATGAAAACACGCGAAGAGTACATCGAGAGCCTTAGAGCTCTCCACCTTAACGTCTACTTCATGGGCCAGAAGATCGACAACCCCGTCGACCACCCCATGATCCGTCCATCGCTCAATTCGCTAGCGATGACCTATGAGCTGGCACAGCAGGAGGAGTACAAGGATCTGATGACCGCTACCTCCAACATTACGGGCAAGACGATCAATCGCTTCTGCCACATTCACCAGAGCGCTGAGGACCTCGTCAAGAAGGTCAAGATGCAGCGTCTCCTCGGTCAGAAGACCGCTAGCTGCTTCCAGCGCTGTGTCGGTATGGATGCCTTCAACGCTATCTGGTCTACCACCTATGAGATGGACGAGGCGTGCGGTACCAACTACCACCAGCGCTTCAGAGACTATGTACAGTACTGCCAGGACAACGACCTCGTCGTAGACGGTGCTATGACCGATCCTAAGGGCGACCGTAGCCTCTCACCCTCACAGCAGGAGGATCCTGATCTCTACGTACACATCAACGAGATACGTCCTGATGGTATCGTCGTCACGGGTGCCAAGGCTCACCAGACTGGCTCGGTCAATTCGCACGAACACCTGATCATGCCTACCTGCTCGATGCGTGAGGAGGATGCTGACTACGCTGTCTCTTTTGCCATCCCCAGTGATGCCGAGGGCGTTACGATCATCTATGGTCGCCAGTCTTGCGATACGCGCAAGATGGAGAAGGGCGCAGACATTGACCTGGGTAACTCAACCTTCGGAGGTCATGAGACGCTCTTCATCATGGATCACGTCTTCGTACCTATGGAGCGTGTCTTCATGTGCCGTGAGTACCAGTTCTCCAACATGCTTGTCGAGCGCTTCGCTGGCTATCACCGTCAGTCTTATGGTGGCTGTAAGGTAGGTGTGGGCGACGTACTCATCGGTGCTGCTGCTCTGGCTGCTGACTACAACGGCGTGCCTCGGGCTTCGCACATCAAGGACAAGCTGATCGAGATGGTTCACCTCAATGAGACGCTCTACGCTTGCGGTATCGCTTGCTCGGCTGAGGGCAAGAAGACGAAGTCGGGCAACTACCTGATCGACATGCTCCTGGCCAACGTATGTAAGCAGAATGTAACCCGCTATCCCTACGAGATCACACGTCTCGCTGAGGACATAGCTGGCGGTCTGATGGTTACGATGCCTAGCCAAGCTGACCTGCAGCACGAGGAGGTCGGGCCACTCGTACGTAAGTACCTCGCTGGTGCTAAGGGCACGGACACGGTAAATCGTATGCGCATCTTGCGTCTGATCGAGAATCTCACGCTCGGTACCGCAGCCGTAGGCTACCGCACGGAGAGCCTGCACGGTGCTGGCTCGCCACAGGCCCAGCGCATCATGATCTCGCGTCAGTGTAATATGGAGGCAAAGAAGGAGCTGGCTCGTAAGATAGCTCATCTCGACACCTCTCTAGATAAGCCTCAGGGCAAGTAGTCCCTACCTCTTATGACAGATCTATCCTCTAGGGTAGACGAGATCACGACCATCATCAGTAGCTGTGTGCGTCCCCAGCTTCAAGCACACGGGGGCGACATAGCACTGCTGAGGGTCGCTGGCGAAGAGGTCTTCGTCAAGGTCTCGGGGAGTTGTCAAGCATGCCCCTCGCTCAGTAGCACGATCCGGGAGGTGGTGCAGGAGACGCTACGAGGCGAGCTGGGCCTCCCCACCCTAATGGTAACCGTAGACGACAGCGTCAGCGACGAGCTCATCGCCGAGGCGCTCCGGATCATACGAAAGTAACTTTTGCTGGCTCTTAGCTAAAGTCACTAGTACCACTAGTCCTCCTAGCATCACTAGCGCCCCTCTAACCTCTAACTTCTAATCTCTAACCTCTCCATATGTCTATCCCATTTAGCAGTATCTCTCCCGACGAAGCGGTCTCCCACATACAGGACGGTGACTTCGTCGTACTATCTCATGCAGCCGCTGTACCGCAAGCGTGCGTCGCTGCCTTGGCGCGAAACTATGAGCGCTTCCACGATGTCCGCATCTTCCACATGGTCACCCTGGGCGAGAGCCCCTACACAGCACCCGAGATGGAGGGACACTTCAGACTCGTGACCAACTTCGTCGGTGCCAACACGCGTCCTGCCGTCGATGAGCAGCGCGCGGACTTCGTCCCCTCCTACTTCTACGAGGTGCCCTCGATGATGCAGCCAGGGGGAGTCTTTCACCCCGATGTAGCTATCGTGCAGCTCTCCTATCCCAACGAGGAGGGCTACTGCAGCTTCGGCACCTCCTGTGACTATAGCAAGCCAGCTGCTGAGCAGGCTCGAGTCGTCATCGGAGAGCTCAATAAGCAGATGCCATTCGTTGGCGGAGACAACCTCATACATATCTCTCAGCTCACACATATCGTAGAGGCCGACTACCCACTCTACGCACTTGACCTGCCACGCATCGGAGAGGTTGAGGAGGCTATCGGACGCAACTGCGCAGAGCTCATACAGGATGGCGACACGCTCCAGCTCGGCATCGGAGCAATCCCCGATGCTGTCTTGCTCTTTCTCAAGGATAAGAAGGATCTCGGTATCCACTCCGAGATGGTCTCTGACGGCGTGGTCAAGCTCATCAAGGCTCATACCATCACGGGTCGGTGCAAGACGCTCCTCCCCAACAAGGTGGTCGCTACATTCCTCATGGGTACGCAAGAACTCTACGACTTTGCGCACAACAACCCAGCCATCGAGATGCGTCCCGTCAACTATGTCAACGACCCGCGCATCATCGCCCAAAACGACCACCTCGTGAGCATCAATAGCTGTATCGAGGTAGATCTCATGGGGCAGGTGGTCTCTGAGGCTATGGGCTTGCGACAGTTCAGCGGTCCAGGCGGACAGGTTGACTTCGTGCGTGGTGCCGCTTGGTCTAAGGGAGGACGCAGCATCATCGCTATCCCCTCCACGGCACGCCGAGGCACCGCCTCCCGCATCGTACCGCTACTCACAGAGGGTGCCGCCATCACCACCTCTCGCAACGACGTAGACTACATCGTCACCGAGTATGGCGTAGCGCACCTCAAGGGCAAGTCGCTCCGTGAGCGAGCCTTAGCACTGACAGCTATCGCTCATCCCAATTTCCGCCCCGAGCTAGAGGCGGAGTGCAAGAGAAGATTCAAACTATAACAATACATTCTTACTATGCAACTATTCAAGCTCAAGACGGTCATCGACCAGTTCGAGACCTTTGCAGACTTTGCCAAAGCCTTTGCACTTGGGGAGCGTGACCTAGTCATCACCAATGACTTCCTCTACGAGCCCTTTATGAAAGCCTCCCAGCTACCCTGCCACTTCGTCATGCAGGAGCACTACGGCACAGGTGAGCCCTCGGAGGAGATGATGAATCAGATCCTCCACGACCTCCAGGGCACGGACTACGATCGTGTCATAGCCGTAGGCGGTGGCACGGTCATCGACATATCCAAGCTCTTCGTGCTGCGTGGCTTGACAGACGTGATGGATGCTTTTGACAAGAAGATACCACTCGTCAAGGAGAAGCAACTCATCATCATCCCCACGACTTGTGGTACGGGTAGCGAGGTGACCAATATCTCTATCGCTGAGATCAAGAGCCGCCAGACGAAGATGGGACTCGCTGACGATGCTATCGTAGCTGACAATGCGGTCATCATCCCTGAGCTGCTGAGGGGGCTGCCCTTCAAGTTTTACGCTTGCAGCGCCATCGATGCGCTGATACATGCTGTGGAGTCCTTCCTCTCGCCCAAGTGCAATCCCTACACCGCTATCTTTAGCGAAGCCGCTTGGCAGATCATCATCCCGGTCTTCCAGAAGATCCGAGACAAGGGTCCCGACTACCGCTTCGAGTGTATGGGCGAGATGATCATGGCGAGCAACTTCGCGGGCATCGCCTTTGGCAATGCGGGTGTTGGCGCCGTCCATGCGCTCTCTTATCCGCTCGGTGGCACCTATCACGTACCGCACGGAGAGGCAAACTATCAGTTCTTCACCGAGGTCTTTAAGGCTTACGAGCGCAAGGCTCCAGCGGGTCAGATGCAGCTCCTCAAGGAGAAGCTCGCCAAGCTGATGGGTTGTACGCCCGCCACGCTCTTTGACGAGATCGACGCACTGCTCTCAGCTTTGATCGCCAAGAATTCGCTTCGCACATACGGTATGAAGGAGGCTGAGATCGAAGGCTTTGCCGATGCGGTCATCGCTACGCAGCAGCGCCTCCTTGCGAACAACTATACCCCCCTCACACGGGACGAGATCAGAGACATCTACAAGGCTCTCTACTAATAAAGCTATCATACATTCAATCTATAAACAACCATATCATGGATATCAAAGAAATGGTCTCTCTAGCACGAGAGGCACAGAAGGATTACCAAGCACGCTTCGATCAGGACGCTGTAGACCAGGTGGTCAAGGCTCTCTGTCGTGTCGTCTATGACAATGCTGAGATGCTCGCTCGTGAAGCTGTCGACGAGACCGAGATGGGCGTCTATGAGGACAAAGTAGCTAAGTGCCGCAACAAGTCAAAAGGCGTATGGAGCAACCTCCAGGGCAAGAAGAGTATGGGCGTACTGGACATCGACGAGAAGACCGGCCTCATCAAGATCGCTAAGCCCGTAGGTGTCGTCGCTGCGATCACTCCGACGACCAATCCGATCGTCACTCCGATGGCAAACATCGCCTTCGCTCTCAAGACACGCAACGCGATCATCGTCTCGCCACACCCACGCTCTAAGAACTGCTCCGCACATACCATCCAGCTCATACTGGAGCGTCTTAAGGAGTTCAACGTACCTGAGCACCTCATTCAGTGCGTCACCGAGCCCTCTATCCAAGCCACGCAAGACCTTATGGCGGCTGTCGACGTCGTAGTCGCTACGGGTGGTATGGGCATGGTACACTCTGCTTACTCTTCGGGCAAGCCCTCCTTTGGCGTAGGCGCTGGCAACGTGCAGGTCATCCTCGATGAGCATATCGACTACAAAGAAGCTGCCGAGACCATCATCCGTGGACGTATCTTTGACAACGGCATCATCTGCTCTGGCGAGCAGTGCTTCATCTACCCTGAGCAGCACCGGGAGGAGATCTTCCAGGCCTTCAAGGATCACGGAGCTTACTTCGTACCAGCTGAGGAGCACGACAAGCTGGTCAATACGCTCTTCGTCAACGGCACCATCAGCCGTGACGTCGTCGGCAAGAGCGTGCAGCACATTGCTCAGCTCGCTGGTATCTCCGTACCCGAGGGGACCCGTATGCTCATCGTTCCTGCCAAGGGCGTCGGCACGGCCGATCCTATCTGCAAGGAGAAGATGTGTCCCGTGATGACCTGCCTGCCTTACAAGCACTTTGACGAGGCTATTGAGATTGCCAATACCAACCTCAAGATGGAGGGTAGTGGCCACACGGCAGGTATCCACTCGAACAATCAGGGTAACATCATCAAGGCGGGCGACGAGATCACCATCTCGCGTCTGATCGTCAATGCGCCTTGCTCGATCACGGCTGGAGGATCGATCCAAAACGGTCTCTCCGTGACTACAACCCTAGGCTGCGGTAGCTGGGGCAATAACTCTATCTCGGAGAACCTTACCTACAAGCACCTACTCAACATCTCTCGCATCGCTCGCATGTCGCCACATGTCCACGTGCCGACCGACGAGGAGATCTGGGCGATGAACTAAGTCCGCTAGCGCAGACGCTCTGCGCTCACTACGACTGAGAGCGCACCTAATACAACGCTCCCGATGAGGCCTTGCCCCGTCGGGAGCTTTTTTTGTGTTGTCTCGCATAGCGCAAATCTCATGCTACACTTCCCCGCCTTCCATACCTCTAAATAAAAAGTTAGCCACCCGCTCTAACGAACGGGTGGCTTGCTTTGTTGTCGCTGATCAGCGCCTCTAGAAGTGGAAGGAGAGGTCAGCACCGAAGGTGCGTGGCTGCGCCTGCTGGAGGAACGAATTGCCAAACGACTGGAAGTAGAAGGTCGCATAGCGCGTGTCCGTCAGGTTACGTCCCCAGATGGCTACGGTGACGTAGGGAAGACGTACGCCGAGGCGCGCTCCGAGCGTCATGTAGGGATCTTGGCGATGCTGATTCTCTGAGTCCCAGTAGATAGGGCCATTGCCACGCAGCTCTACTGAGGCGAGTACGCCCTTGAGCCAGGAAGTCTGGATAGGCTCATTCAGCTGAATCATCGTTGCGTAGGTGTGTGCTGGGACGTAGGGGATATAGTTACCCTCATAGTTTACCTCTATCGGTGCACCGCCCTTAGGATTAGCACGGCTCGTGAGGTAGTCTTGGAAGGTCGCATGCGTATAGCCATACTGAGCAGAGATCGTGAGCGAACGCCAGATACGTGCCTTGACACTCGCCTCAGCACCGAGCGAGAGTGCCTTGCCCGCATTGACCGTCGTACGTCCCGTACCCGTAGTCACGAAGCGTGCCACCTGTAGGTCTCGTATCCATGAGCCAAAGAGCGTAGCCGACACGAAGAGGCGATCTTGTAGCGTCAGGAGACGTCCGCCTAGCTCTAGGTTATAGGCATGCTCAGGCTTGAAGGCAGCTAGGTTAGCATCGCCCGTCTGTACCTGTGGCTGCTGCTTGCCCTGCGACATGACGAGCGCCATCATCTCCCGCTGTGCCTGCTGCATCAGCACCTCGGTCATCATCTGCTCATTATATCCGCCCGTCTTGTAGCTCTTAGAGGCTGCCACAAAGAGGTAGCTGCCAGCCGTGGGGCGATAGCTCAGAGAGAGCTTAGGTAGGACTTGGAAGAAGTCTTGATAGTCACCCTCACCCACCAAGCGACTGGTCACGTCAAAGTGTCTCTTTGCCTCAGGCTTAGCTTTTGGAGCTACCTCCAGCCCTAGGCTAAAGTCGCTGTCGAAGTCCATCGCCTGACGCTCCGCATCGATACGCAGACCTAAGTTAAGGTCGAAGCCTGTCCAGCCAAACGGCTCATGCAGATTACTCTCGTGATAAAGAGCTACGCCATAGCTGCTCTTGTCAAAGAGGTTGTGATTGACTCGCTCCTTAGAGGCATCGACCATCATCTGTACAGGCACCTTGTCGTTTTTGTTTGCCCTATCTAGTCCAGGCTGTATCATAGCCATCAGTCCCTCGGGGCGTATCGCTACGGGTACCTCTAGATGATTCATCTGGTAGATACCATTGAGACCCAGTGTCCAGTTGTAGGTCATCTGCTCCTTATTGCGTAGGATGAGGTCAGCCGTGACAGCATCTTGATGCTGCTTTTGGTTGATCGTAAAGATATCTCGAGGCGTGTAGTCCTGATCCATCAGCATATTGTCTCGCAGTGCCTGGTAGCTGGTGGTGAAGTCTAGCCGTACCTCGTCCCAGCTCTTGTCATAAGCTAGGCGCGCCTCGCCGACGGTACGATCGTAGGAGCCAGGGGCGTTGTAGTTGATCGGCATCGTCTCGCCACTCTTAGGATGGATCATCGCATAGGGGAAAGCACCCTGCCGTACACCATCCCATACACCTGCTAGGCGCAACCTCTGCGAAGCATCAGGACGCCACTCGAAGTGCATGTTGGCACCATACGCCTCCTCAGCATCAGCTGGCGTGCCATCGAAAGCATTCGTATAGAAGCCGTTATTTCTATTGTAATACCCCCCAAGGGCGAGCCCCACCTTGGAGCTAAATGCGTGAGCCAGTCGCGCAGCTCCCTCGACAATCCCATGATTACCAGCTCTAGCACGTACATCCAGTGCGGGGTCGTCAATAGGCGAGCGAGAGGTCAGGAGGATCGTTCCCGCCATAGCGTTGCGCCCGTAGATGTTGCTCAGTGCTCCGCTCATCACCTCTATGGACTCGATGCCGAGGAGGTAACGATTGATCGAACTATTGAGCACGGGTACGCCATCGATAAAGAAAGCGGTGGACTGCCCGCCACTACGCGTACCGATACCACGCATATAGATCGGCGAGGTGAGACGCGAGCCGTAGTCGGGCATGTAGAGATTAGGGACTACCGCCGTCAAGTCTGACAGATGCTTTATGTCATACTCACGAAGCATCGTCGGGGTCACGAGACTCATCGCTCCAGGAGTACTCATCAAGAGACCCGCTTGGCGCAGTAGAGGACGATGGGTTAGGACCCTCACCTCGTCTAGTTCGTAGGTCATCGCCGAGTCTGCGACAGTAGGCATTTCGTCGATAGCCCCCTGTAGTGGCAAGAAGAGTAGACTTGCCAAGGAAATAAAAAGTAGTTGTCGTAGGTTCATCATATACTTACATTTTGCGTTATCGCGTGCAAATGTAAGCAACCGTCATCGAATAAAGGGTTAATTAGTGCGAAGTTGTACCATAGATCGCAACTAAGTCAAAATTGTCCGCCGCTTAGTTGAGAAACGTATCTTTTGGCACAAGATTTCGACACATTTGCGAGAGATTTCCCCCTTGAACCCCTCTGATTAAAAAGAGATCAGGTCGCAGAGTAGTAGACTCCACGACCTGATCTCAATTATATAGGGGCTTCTAGATATTGTACCCTCCAGAAAAAGCTGCCAGTGATGTGCTAAAAAAGATAGCCCAAACAGTGTAAGCTATGCCCACAGCAAAGCCAACACAGGCGGAGACGATGATCCATATACGAGCCTGACGGCTAGCATATTCAGCGCCCTGGTAGTCACCTGCGATATAGCGAGAGGAGACTTGCGAAGAGTAAACGATCGCCACGATACCGCCGATGAGGCAGCAGAGGATCGTCACAGCGATGCTCCATGCGAGATAAGTCGGTGGCATAGGAGGCTGCTCGGCTGGCGTGTTGTACTGCGGGGGACGACTGTACTGCGGCTCTCTGTGATACTGCGGCGCTGCTGGGGCTCCATAGCTAGGCGCATTGTAGCTAGGCGGTGTCTGTGCGCTCCTTGTAAAGAGCGAGTTCAGCTCGCTCACCTCACGGGCAGGAGCCCAGTCGGTCATACCCTCCGTCCAGACAACCGTGTCAGGCGTGATCTCCATCGCGGCCAGCTCCTCTAGGGTGTAGGGACCAGCTTGCTGGTCATTGCGAATGATATAGTATTGCTTCATCGAAGATTGATTTGTTTGTTGCACTACAAAGGTAGCACTTTCGGAGTTGCTAGCAAACAGATGAAAGAGGTGACTGCGTCACCATGCGTCCCGCCCCATTGATTCATCTGTTAATGATCCATCCAAGTAGACCTCCAATGAGAAATGCCAGGAGCATCACTAGAAAGATGTAGGCTGGAACTCTAATCCACAGGCGAGCTTGACGACTAGCATAGGCGGCACCCTCATAGTTACCAGCGTAGTAGCGAGAGGAGACCTGTATAGAGTAGACAATCGCAATGATACCTATGATGCGAGAAAGAAAGATGGTCACGAGGATACTCCAGACGAGATAGGTCGGTGGCATAGGAGGACGGACTGATGGTCGAGCCTCCGGACCCGTAGTGTCGTAGCGAGGAGCTTCAGTCGCCTGACGATATGGCACTTGATAAGGAGGAGGCGTCTGTGCAGTGGTGGAAGCAAAGAGCGAGTTAAGCTCGTTCACCTGATAAGCGGGTATCCAGTCAGCTATATCCTCAGCCCAGACTATCGTGTCGGGTTTGATCCCCATCGCAGCAAGCTCCTCTATCGTATAGGGTCCAGCTGGCTGATTATTGCGAATGATGTAGTATTGCTTCATGAGATTAGTCTACTATACAACCAAAGGTACTGAATGTTTGTAAACGAAGAGTCTACTCAAGCACCGCAACGCTTACGAGTAACGAAGCTGCGATTGTCAGAAGGAGCTGAACTCTATGAGGAGACTTGGGAGTCCCCACCTGGAGAGCAGCAATTCTTCGATACGACAAGGGAACGTTGGCTCTAGAAGCGATGTCTCGGATCGGCTCTTTGATACGGCTCCGTTTAATCTTTCGACAGTTTAGCTCCTCTAAGACGGAGACACACACATACGACACACTATGCGACAGATACCTTTACGGAGTCTCTGCCTACTCCTGATACTGCACGTCTTATACTTTACATTACCTGCCCAAGTGGTCACGACCGTACGAGGTGCCGTACGGGACGGCGCCGAGGCTCCTCTGGTGGGTGCCAACGTGGCATTCTATCGGCTCACACCCTCAGGCGATAAGCAGCTCGTGGCGGGCGGTACGAGCGATAGCAAGGGGCGCTTTGCGATAGCTCAAGTGCCTCAGGAGCAGCTCTCCCTAGAGGTCTCCTACATAGGCTATCAGAACTACCAGGACAACCTGACGATCACGGCTGGGCTAAACTTAGGAGTCATACAGCTCAAGGAGGATGAGCATCTGCTCGAGGTGGTGGTCGTAGAGGGTAAAGCAACCGACATGACGGTACGAGGCGATACGATCGCCTTCAACGCTGATGCCTACAAGGTGCCGCAAGGTGCTATGCTCGAGGAGCTGGTCAAGCGTCTTCCAGGAGCGGAGATTGATGAGAATGGTCAGATCACCATCGGTGGGCAGCAGGTGGCGAAGATTATGCTCGACGGCAAGGAGTTCTTTAGCGGGGATACGAAGGTCGCTATGCGTAATCTGCCAGCCTCCGTGGTCAATCAGCTGGAGGTGCTAAACCAGCAGAGCGACGAGGCGCGCGTCACGGGCTTTGACGACGATGAGGAGCAGACCGTACTCAACATACGCACGAAGCCTGATATGCGTCAAGGTACTTTCGGACACGCTCTGGCGGGTTATGGCTTGGACCACCGCTATGAGCTTAGCGGGATGCTCAACTACTTCTCCAAGCGGCACCAGACGACGCTCATCGCTGGCAGTAACAATACAAACGGGCAGGGACTCTCTGACCTGGACCTAGGCGGTGGCTCTGGTGGATGGGGGCGTGGCGGCGGTAGACGTGGTGGTGGCTTCGGAAATCAAGGTATAACCACCTCTGCACAGATCGCTGCTAATGAGACTTACACACCTAATGATCGGCTGGAGATCAATGCGAATGCACGCTATGGATATACCCAAAACGATCTCTCGACACGCACCGAGACGGAGAACCTCTTGCCTGACAGCCCCAGTACATTTACCAATGAGACATCCGAGGCTCTCAGACGTGGACACAATCTAGGGGGCGATGCTTTTATCAAGTGGCAAGCGACGGACCGCACGGAGCTGATCTACCGCCCTGCGGTACATTACAGTTGGGGCATAGATCAGGAGGAGCGTAACTATCGCACTACGGATAGCGAGGATAACGAGCTGCATCGAGGCAGTCAGGAGAACCTTCGGGAGCATAGTGGGCTACGCCTCTTCAACATGCTCCTCCTAGGGCACAAGCTCAATGACGAGGGACGTACTCTCAGCCTACAACTCAACGGAGGCTTCCTCGGTGGCAACGCTAGCACCGAGAGCCACTCGACGCTTCACTCGGTCGAGGGGGATCAGTCACAGCAGACGCTCCTGGAGGATCGCGATCAGACCTTCAACTACCGCATACGCACGGGCTACGTGGAGCCACTCACAGAGCTGCTCTCACTACAAGCGCAACTAGAGTGGAGCGACCGCATACGGAGTAGTGAGCGTGACTACAAGCTGCCTGACGCTACGGGTGTCTGGACACAGCTAGATGCCACGATGGATACGAAGATGAAGACCCGCCTCAGCTCGCTAAGTGGAGGTGTAGACCTCAAGGTGGCCAACAAACTGCTCGACCTGACCGTAGGACTACGTATCCGCCCTACCTGGATGACTACGGAGCAGTTGCAACTAGCTAGCCAAGAGCCTCTCGTGCGCCGAGAGACGATATGGGCGCCTTCACTCAACTTTCGCTACACGCCTAGCAAGCAAACGATGCTTCGCCTAGGCTATTGGGGACGCTCAGAGATGCCTTCTGCAGGACAGATGTATAGTCTCCCCGATGCGACCAATCTGCGGGAGTCGATCGTAGGTAATCCAGATCTACGTCCCAGCTACCAGCATCAGCTGTTTGGTATGTTTCGCACCTTCATCCCCAGTACGAGCCAAGCGATCAATCTACGCTTCTTCGGTGCTTATACCCACCACGCTGTGATCAGCGATCAGACGGTCGATGCCAAGACGCAGCGCCGACAGATCACCTACATCAATGCCGATGGGGGAGAGTATATGGTGCATGCTAACGGCTCCTTTACCACGCCCCTCTTTACGAAGTCGCTGTCGCTGGCGGTCTCGCTCGGCTCGGCGTACAACTACCGCCTAGGACGCATCAATGGTGTGACCAATGGGGCGCACTCATGGACGCTGTCTCCGAACCTCTCTTTAGCCTATTCAAACAGTTGGCTCTACCTACGCGCTAAGGGAGGACTCAGATACCACTACGGCAGCCAAAGTCTACAGATCGCCACTTCGCCACACACTTACGACTGGAGTGCTGGAGGCGATGCGTCGGTGACGCTCCCACTAGGCTTCAAGGTGGAGAGCGAGGCGATCTACACACAAGGGATCGGATACCAAGAGCCTTACAACGTCGCCTCCGTACTGTGGAGCGCTGGGCTTTCTTACTCTTTCCTGAAGGATCAAGCAGCGACCCTACGCATCAAGGTGTATGACCTACTCAACGAGCAGCAGAGCATCTGGCGTCAGGTCACCGCTACGGAGATTAGCGACACCTGGTCCAACAGTCTCGGCCGCTACGCCATGCTGCACTTGATCTACCGCTTCCGACTCTAGATGAACCCGCAGGCTGACAGATAGCTCTTGAAGGGTTGCTCAGAGAAGCGTACCTGCCGTCGTCATGCAAGCGCTCCGGCAGAAGTATCCCAATGGACGCATTGACGATATCGACTTCATCGAGATGCCTCAGGGCTCTTACTACCGCTTCGAGATAGAGCAGAGAGGTGCCCGTGAGGAGTACGTCTACATCACTCCTGAGGGTGTGATCACCGAGGTCAATGTCTATCACAGATGATCTGCTAGCCACTAAATAGCAATAACTGACAAGGCGGGCTAGACCATAGCGTCTAGCCCGCCTTGCTGTATATCTGCTCAATGCGTGTCTCTACGGAAGCAATATTTTGTAACTCGATATGTCCCCGAAAACGGCAAAACGGGTACACGTCACACTCGATATGTACCCGAAAACGACAAGACGGGTACACGTCACACTCGATATGTACCCGAAAAGGGCAAAACGGGTACATGTCACACTCGATATGTACCCGAAAACGGCAAAACGGGTACACGTCGCACTTTTGCAAAAACTTGCTGCTAAAGCACTCGTTGAGATCTTTTACCTATATTTGTAGGTGTGTTGCACTTGACAATGGAGTGTGTACCACGGGAAGCTATAACAACAGCTTTATTACCTTAGCACAGTCGTTCATGGCAAGCTCACAGCATATGCCTTCTATCAAGAAAAGGTAGAAGCCAAACAATTGGTATCCTCTCCCATACGATGCTCTTCTCTTCGTATGAATAGATGCGCAAGTATTGAAGACCTCATCAAGAAATACTGCTCAATAAACATACTAAAGGCATGAAAGATCATTACATCAAAAAGACTTTGTGGAGCCTCTGTCTCATCTCTTCGATAGGGTTGAGTGCACAAACTTTCAATCTAGATGGCATCGCTTATGAGGTGAACTCAGCGACTGAGCATACCGTCTCTGTGGTGAAAAACTCTGAAGGTTATACTGGATCGGTTGTCATCCCGGCTACGGTATCACACGAGGGGGACGCATACACGGTGACGGCTATCGACTATGAAGCTTTTTATGGCTGCTCTAAGCTCAAAGCGGTCACGCTCCCTGTGGGGCTTAAGCAGATAGGGGTCGATGCTTTTAGAGATTGTGTCGGACTCTCTGAGATAGATATCCCAGAGAGCGTGGAGATGATCGGGGGGCACGCATTCTCTTGCTGTGAAAATCTACAGACTGTCACTCTTACTGAGGGGGTGGGGCGTATAGGCGAGTATGCCTTCTATGATTGTGCCGCACTGAAGAGTGTCTCGGTGCCAGGGAGCGTGGAGACGATCGGAGAGGCTGCCTTTGCCAAGTGCTTCAGCCTCCAGTCTGTCGCCATAGCCGAAGGGGTCGACAGTATATGCGAAGGAGCATTTAGCAAGTGTATCTATCTGACAGATATTTCTATACCTGGGAGCGTGTCTTATCTCGGGGGCAATCTGTGTGCTACCTGTGGTAGCCTGACCTCAGTGACCCTAGGCGAGGGGCTTACGGAGATAGGCGACTATATGTTCGCTGGGTGTACTGCCCTCACTGCTCTGGCCTTACCCTCGTCTGTGACGAAGATAGGTGATTATGCCTTGTATGGCTGTGCAGCACTCGAAGAGCTGGCCTTGCCTCAAGGATTGAGTCATGTCGGGATCTACTCCTTTAAGGATTGTACATCTCTTGCCAAAATCCTCATACCAGGGACGCTCACAGAGGTCTCACAAGGAGCATTCTCTGGATGTGCAGCACTAACGGAAGTAACGGCCTCTGAGGGTGTGCAGCGCATCGGTGAGAGTGCTTTTCTAGACTGTACGGCACTCAAAACGGTCAATCTACCTAGTAGCTTAGAGCAACTGTACGACTATGCTTTCTCAGGGTGTACGGCACTACAAAGCATTCATGCAGAGGGTGGACTACGCAATCTAGGTAAGTATGCCTTCCTCAGCTGTACATCTCTCACAGAGGTCCCTCTGGCAGAGGAGATGGGCCATCTTGACGATGGAGCATTCTATGGTTGCTCTCAGCTACAAAAACTTGTCCTGCCAGAGGGACTTACCAGTGTGAGCGACTACCTCTGTGCTGGGTGTACGGCGCTCTCCTCGCTCTCTCTGCCAGCGAGCTTGCAGCGTGTCGGTCAGTACGCTTTTCAAGAGTGCTCCTCTCTGACCTCTATCGTCATACCTGAGGGGGTTACCTCCATAGGTACTTCTGCATTCTTTATGTGTGCAGCGATGACCTCGCTCTCCATACCCAGTACTACGTCTGAGATAGGCTCATTTGCTTTCTCTGGATGCACGGCGCTGACCTCTATCGAGTCTCATATCACTGATCCGAGCGACACGGAAGCCTTCGAGACTGAAGAGGATGCGCCTATCTATACAGCAGCAACGCTCTACGTGCCCAGCGGCACTAAGGATCGCTACAGAGAGCATAGTCAGTGGCGACTCTTCAAAAACATCTGCGAGAAGGGGGACGATGCCAATACGATCGTTTCGCTCGGCACAGAGACTGAGCCTGTGGAGATACGACGATTTGATATCTCAGGAAAGCAACTATCCGAACCTTGCGAAGGTATCAATATCATCGAGATGAGCAATGGCGAAACTCGCAAAGTCTTCGTCAAGGAATAGTCGATGACCTTTTTTCCCTATGAACCAAATGGGGTAAGAAATAATCCAATGTGTAACGATGATGTAGGAATGCACCGATGTGTTGCGTCCCTACATCATCGTTGTTTGCGGAATTAAGTTTACTCGGTGAGGAGGGTCAGGAGGCGGGAGCCGTCGGGCTGCGCCTCGATGTGGATGACGGCGGTGTCCTCGGGGAGTAGGGGAGCGATGACGTCGGGCCACTCGATATAGCAGCGAGCACCTGAGCGGATATACTCGGCTAGTCCTATCTGGTCGGCATCGGCTAGGTCCTCCAGACGATAGCAGTCTATATGATAGATGGTGTCGTCGGACTGAGTCGTATAGACGTTGACAATGGCAAAGGTGGGGCTATTGACCACCTCCTCTTCGCTGGCACCATCGAGACGGCACAGCTGGTGAACGAGTGTCGTCTTGCCCGCTCCTAGATCCCCCTGAAGGGCGATGACGGGGTAGTCGGCTAGTCGTGTGTGTACCTCCTGGGCTATGCGTGGGAGGTCGGCAAGGGATTGTAGTGTGAGACGCATATAGTTAATGGTATTAACGAGGCGTGAGCGTGATACAAGGCACGAGCATCTCCTCCATAGAGATACCCCCGTGCTGGAGCGTGTCACGGTAGTAATTGACGTAGTAGTTATAGTTGTTGGGATAGGCGAAGAAGTTCTGCTCGTAGCAGAAGACGTATCCGTCTGTCAGATGGCTGACTGGAAGACCTATATCTTTAGGTTTGCGAGGTGCATAAGCCTCCTTGGCATCGAAGGTGAGACTTTGCCCTAGCTTATAGCGTAGATTGGTCGAAGTGTTGCGATTGCCGACGATCTTGACCGGCTTGCGAACGCGAACGGTGCCATGGTCGGTCGTTAATATGATCTTGGCGCCCATCTGAGCGATCTGCTCGAAGAGCCGATAGGTGGTCGAGTGGCGGAACCAGCTTTGCGTCAGGGAGCGGTAAGCGGCCTCGCTGCTGGCTAGCTCGCGGATCATCTTGCTCTCGGTACGAGCGTGCGATAGCATATCGACGAAGTTGAGGACGATGACATTGAGCTGATTGTCCTCTAGCTCGTTGAGCTGAGCGAGGAGTCGCTCGCCAAAGGAAGTCTCGTAGACCTTGCGGTAGGCGAAGCTGTAAGGCTTGCGGTAACGCTTGAGAAGGCTTGCGATCATAGGCTCTTCGTTGAGATTTTTGCCCTCTTCGCTCTCCTCATCGACCCATAGCTCGGGAAAGGTTTTCGCAATCTCTAGGGGCATAAGTCCTGAGAAGATCGCATTGCGTGCATACTGTGTGGCTGTGGGTAGGATGGCGGTGTACATACCGTCGTCGAAGGTGAAGAGTCCGCTCAGCATCTCCTGCACGGCGAGCCACTGGTCCCAGCGGAAGTTGTCGATGAGGATTAGGAAGATATGCTCGCCACGATCTAGCATCGGGAAGACCTTGTCACGCATCAGCGTGTGGCTCATCGTGGGGGCGCTCTTAGGATTTTGTATCCACCCCTCGTACTCCTTGATGATATACTTGGCGAAAAGTCTATTTGCCTCATCGCGCTGCGACTGCAGCGTCTCCGCCATATCGGGGAGGTAGTTGTCTACCTGCATGACCCACTTAGAGATCTCCTTATAGATAGCCATCCACTCGTCGATGGTGCTAGCACTATTGATTCGTAGGGATAATTCACGGAAGGCTTGTATGTAGTTTTGCTGGGTAGCCTCGGTGACGATCTGCTCTCGATGCAGTACTTTCTTGAGCGAGAGGAGGAGTTGGTGGGGATTGACCGGCTTGATGAGGTAGTCGGCTATCTGACGGCTGATCGCTTCATTCATCAGGTGCTCCTCCTCGCTCTTGGTGACCATGACGACGGGGAGGTAGGGGTAGAGTGGTGCGATGCGTGCGAGCGTCTCTAGTCCCGATAAGCCTGGCATCTGCTCATCGAGGAAAACTAAGTCGTACGCCTGCTCTTGCAGCAAGTCGAGGGCATCGGCGCCACTCACGCAGGGGGTAACCTGATAGCCGTGCTGCTCGAGGAATATGATGTGCGGTCTCAGAAGATCTATCTCGTCATCGACCCAAAGTATCTGTATTGCGGACATAGATGCGTAGCTTATTGTGTGAATAGCGTGGATTGAGTCATAGACCTTTGGGGTTGTTGCTCTACAAAGGACTCGCTCTTATGTATTTCAAGACCAGCTTGCTTGAGAGCTTGTTTGATACTCAGAGCCACGTGGTAAGCAAGATTTACAGGAACTGCGTTACCGACCATTTTATACCCATCGTTGACCTGATCATAGATAAAGAGGAAGTCATCTGGGAAGGACTGTACACGAGCAACCTCTCTGACAGTCATACGACGATATAGCTTTTCATTAAGCGGGTCAAAGATATGCTTGTTTGTTTCTATCTTTTGCATCTTAGGAGCTTGGGGGTGCAACTGACACTGCCTGCCACTAGCTTGGACTGTGAAGCCTGGCTCATCCCATGAGCGTACTCTATTGCGAGACATAAAGATAGGGGAGTAGCTACCCGTGAAGTATTCATGGTTCGGGACTAGACAGTCATCTCCGTTACTTTTATTAGAGGTCCTAGCAGGAATTGCAGTGTCTCTCAAATCCCATATAGCATCACGTAGCGTTAATCGCTTAGGTATAGGTGCAGGGAACTCAAACTCCTTAATGTCAAGATCTTTTCGAAATCCAATATAAAAGACACGCTTGCGGTCTTCTGGGACTTCGTAGTCATAGGCGTTCAGCAACTCAACGAAGACATTGTATCCTGCTTGATCAAAGAGATTAATGAAGTTTTGCACCGCTTCTTGATGGCGTTTAGACAACATACCAGATACGTTCTCTGCGACAAAGAACTTCGGATGCGTATACTTGAGGATGCGTATGTAGTCAAAGAAAAGCTGTCCACGAGCATCTTCAATACCCTTTAAGGCTCCTGCTTCACTCCAAGATTGACATGGAGGCCCTCCGATAATGCCATCTATATAGCGAGGGAATAATCTCTCTGGGATTTTACGAATATCACCCTCTAGTAGGGGCACATCAGGAAAGTTGTGCTTGAAGGTAGGACAGATTGTCTTGTCATACTCATTGGCAAGTATGGTGGTAAATCCAGCCTTGTGAAATCCTAGATCCATCCCCCCCGCACCAGAAAATAGGCTAATCAGCGTCATACTCATGGGGGATACTATAGGTAATTAGTTTGACATTCTTGAGGAGAGCAGGGTTATTTGGCTCTCTTACTTTGGCATCCTTGATAGATAGTCCTTTGAGACTCTTTGAAAGAGATTCGAGCTTGTACCTATTGTCAAATGATAGATACTTGTTTTCTTCTACTACGGCAAGTAGGTCAAAGCAGTCTTCCTCTTTAATCTTGTATAAGTCTTGAAAGAGGGTAAATGGGTTTTCAATCCCCCACATACCTCTGACACGTAAATAAGTTATTCCAAGAGGATCGACACGATTGACCCGTCCTAATTCTCTTGTCTGAGCAAACTCAATGCCCTCTATCTGCTCTACTCCCTCTTTAATGTGTCTCTTGATCTTGGTGTATGTTTCAGCATCAGCACAATATAGATCTCCATATACCATAGCCAATGCACGAAGATGATTGTCCCTGACCACGCCAACAGAATAGATAAGGTCTTTTGTCGTCCAATCTTCACAATTGCGGCACGCAGTACTAAGCATTGGATCGGAGGAGTGTAGTTGTCGCTTAGGATAGCTACTGTTAAGGGCTAAAGAGGATCCGAGACTTTCGATCTTCTTAATTTCTAATGCATCTCCATTGAGCAAAATCGCATCAGGCGGATTGTTCTGATTCCCTAGATAGCTGAAAGTCTTTGCGAGTAGCTTTGTTCGCTTACTTGAACTGTTTGTATTATAGCTACCAGCAAATAAATCCTTGACAAACATCTCTAGGCTCTCACCCATCGAATTCGCTCTGTTCTTCGAATGCGACAGGCTAGTAAGCTCCAAAGAGGTGAGGGTGGTTATGTTGCAGATAGCATCTATTATATTTGCCATAGTTTTCTTTGTTGTTAGTGCTGGTAGTACCAGTCGTAGAGCTGGGGGATGCCGACGGCAAGGGGCGTGGTGGCGGTGTAGCCGAGGGAGGTGAGACGCGTCAGGTCGAGGAGCTTGCGCGGTGTACCGTCGGGCTTCGTGCCGTCCCACTCGATGCGCCCCTCGTAGTGCGTCGCCTCAGCGACGAGCGTGGCGAGCGTACGGATTGAGACCTCTTCGCCAGAGCCGATGTTGATGTGCGTGTTACGGATCTCTTGCTCACCAGCGGGGTATAACTCAGCGAACGACACCCGCTTGGCAATGGTTATGCAAGCCTCCGCTAGGTCGTCGCTCCACATAAACTCACGCAGTGCCGACCCGGTGCCCCATAACTGCAAACTGGTGGGCGTGATGCCGTAGCGTGCTAGCTCTGCCGCGAACTCTGCCAGACTACTCTGCTCTGTCAAACCCTCCAGTGGACGCTGCGCTACATCCCGTCGTAGTGCTGCCAGGTCGCTACGAAGCAACGCTCCCGCTAGGTGTAGCTTACGGATCATAGCGGGCAGGACATGGCTATTGACTAGATCAAAGTTGTCCCCATAACCATATAGATTGGTCGGCATGACCGAGAGATAGTTCGTGCCGTACTGAAGATTCATACTCTCGCACATCTTCATTCCTGCGATCTTGGCGATAGCGTACGGCTCGTTGGTGTACTCCAGTGGGGAGGTGAGCAGCGCATCTTCACGCATCGGCTGAGGCGCAAGCCGAGGATAAATGCAGCTACTACCGAGGAAGAGCAGTCCCTCGACACCATTGTGCAGCGCAGAGGTGAGGACGTTTTGCTGTATCCCCAGATTGTTCATGATAAAGTCGGCACGATAGGTCTGATTGGCCATAATCCCGCCCACATGCGCTGCTGCGAGAAATATGTAGTCAGGTCGCTCCTCACGCATGAAGCGCTCTACCGCCACTGCGTCCAGTAAGTCTAGCTCTTGATGGGTGCGGGTGATCAGCTGTTGGTAGCCCCGTGCCTGCAGTTGGCGAAGGATTGCCGATCCTACTAAGCCTCGATGTCCAGCCACATAGATGCGGCTCTCAGGTTTCAATTGTCTCATAGCTTCTTACGCTCTTCTTGTGCAAATAGCTCTAGATCGCTTTCGACCATACGTTTGACTAGTTCCTCGAAAGGTGTCATCCGTGGGTTCCACCCTAGGTGTTGACGTGCCTTCGTTGGATCGCCTAGGAGCGTCTCTACCTCAGCGGGACGGAAGAAGCTCTCGTCCACAGCGACCAGTACGCGCCCCGTGGCACGATCCACACCCTCCTCGTGAAGCCCTTCACCTCGCCACTCTAAGTCAATGCCTACATAGTGGAAAGCAAGCGTGGCAAACTCCCGCACCGAGTGCTGTTCGCCTGTGGCGATGACAAAGTCCTCGGGCTTCTCGTTTTGCAGCATCAGCCACATACAGTAGACATAGTCAGGCGCATAGCCCCAGTCACGGAGTGCATTGAGATTACCTAGGTAAAGCTTGTCCTGCAGTCCCAGCTTAATGCGTGCTGCTGCCATTGTGATCTTGCGGGTGACGAAGTTCTCGCCCCGTCGCTCACTCTCATGGTTAAAGAGGATCCCGTTGACCGCAAACATACCGTAGCTCTCCCGGTAGTTGCGAATGATCCAGTAGGCGTAGAGCTTGGCGCAGGCGTAGGGCGAGCAGGGTCGGAAGGGCGTCAGCTCATTTTGCGGAGTCTCCGCCACGTGACCATATAGCTCACTCGTGGAGGCTTGGTAGATGCGTACCGACTGGCTCATGCCTAGGATGCGTACCGCCTCGAGTAGTCTGAGGGTGCCGATGGCGGTCACATCGCCTGTGTACTCTGGCACGTCAAAGGAGACCTTGACATGGCTCTGAGCCGCTAGATTGTAAATCTCCGTGGGGCGCACCTCCTGAATGATGCGTATGAGCGACGAACTGTCCGTCATGTCGGCCCAGTGAAGCTCTATCTTGCGTCTCTGCCCTTGGTCACGCACCCAGTCGTCAAGGTATAGATGCTCGATGCGAGCGGTGTTGAAGTAAGAGGCGCGGCGCAGTGTGCCATGCACCTCGTATCCCTTGGATAGAAGCAGCTCAGCGAGGTAAGAGCCATCTTGCCCCGTGATGCCTGTGATGAGAGCTATAGGTCTAGACATAGATGTCACGATATCGATTTAATCCCAAAGGTACGAAATTAGAGGTTAGAGATTAGAGATTAGAAGTTAGATATTAGAGATTAGGGGCTTTCTCTAGTGGTGCTAGTGACACTAGTACTCCTAGTAGCACTAGTGTCTCTAGCCAACAGCTAGGTTAGTAAGAGCAAAGGAGACTGCCACGTGTGTGACAGCCTCCTTTGTTGTGTTTAGGCGTTATGTGTAACCTCCTTTATAGGATGTACTTCACCGTGTGGCGTACGTTGTCGACAGTCACGACGATGAGATAGCAGCCAGGAGCTACCCCCTCGATAGATAGCGTGGCGCCCTCTGTGCGAGCGATGCAGGCACCCTCCATGGTGTAGAGAGCAGCCTCCTGAGCACCATTGATGTGGAGTGTGGCAGCACCTCTTGTGATCTGGAGAGCCGGCTTGGTAACCTCTGCTACAGATGTGTCATGCTCGATTGTCGTCTTGCCTGTGGTGAGCTTGAGCTTAGGCGCGATGATGTTTGTGATCTGGCAGTGGTATACACCATTGTCGCTGTCACTATAGCTGGCGATGGTGTAGGTTGCTTCGTTTGCACCTGCGATTGCCTTGCCATCCTTGTACCACTGGTATTTATTGGGGATGAAGGATGCTGCTCCTTGCTTCCAGTTATCAGGGTCTTCGAGCGTTGCGTCTAGTGTTACGCTTTTGCCATTGCCTAGCTCCATGGTTTTATCCTCTGTGGTCGGTTTCTGTGGGGCATAGACGAGCGTCTTGTCTGCATCTGAGCCAATCTCTAGAGCACCCTGAAAGTTGCTAAAGTCAGTGAAGACAAACTTGTTACCATGGATGATGGCACTCTCGCCTGTGAAGCCTAGTAGCACACCGTAGTCAGACTTGCTAGGCTCTGGGAGGATCGGCCCTGAGAAGTTGTTGTTTGAGATGTCTACACGGACTAGCATACGCTCGGGGTTGGTAAATAGTGTACCGATGCCTCCCGAGAACTGGTTGTCGTTGAGCTCGATCTGCACGAGGTGGTTAAAGTTATCGTACGTGAAGTATCCGGTCGGATTGCCAGACATCTTATTGTGCGAGATCCAGATACGTACTAGGTTAGAGCTGTTGGTGATCTGGCTAGAGAGCTCGCCTGTTAGCTCATTGTGCGAGAAGTCTAGATTCTGCAGCTTGGGCAGTCCATCGGTTCCTCCCTTAGTAGAGGGGAATAGGCTGGCTGGTATCTCGCCTGTGAGCTGACACTTTGCCATTCTAAGATCCTTAAGCATGGAGAGCTTTGAGAACCACTCTGGTATCTCACCCCCTATAGGATTGTTCGTTAGGTTGATGAGTTCTAGATTCGTCAGGTTGGCTAGGCTAGCTGGCAGCGGACCCGTGAACTGACAGTCGCCAAAGGCTAGTATCGTCATCTTGGTTAGCTTACCAATGCTCTCAGGGATGACACCGCTCATCTTAGAGCCGGTGAGAAAGAACTGACTCATATTGGTTAGGTCACCAATATTTGAGGGGATCTCACCCTTGATGGAGGTCATCTGGAGGGAGATAGCCTCTAGAGTGGTCAGCTGAGTCAGCGAAGCGGGGAAGTTGCCTCCGAGCTGAGGGTTCTGCTCGAAGACAAAGTGCTTGAGCTTCGTGCAGGCTGTCCAGTCTTGGGGTATATCACCTGAGAGGTTGTTTATGTGGAGATAGAGATACTCTAGGTTTGGACACTTTGTCAAGGTCTCGGGGACACTGCCCGTGAGCTTATTGTCCTGGAGTCCTAAGAAGTTCAACTTAGGCATGTTCATATCACTCGGCAGAGATCCTGTCAGGGCATTGTTTGCCATAGAGAAGGACTCCATGGCTGGCAGATCTACTTTCTTGGGGAACTCTTGCGTCAGTGTGCGAGTCTCTCCGACATTCTGCAAGTCAGCGACGAACATCTTTAGCTTCTTCATAGTAAAGAGCTCATCGGGGAACTTGGTAATCTGATTTGAGAAGCAGATGAAGGTCTCTAGCTCAGTCAGATCAGCGATAGAGGCTGGCACCTCGCCCTTAGCCCAGAGACGATCTATCTTGAGCCCCACGACGTGTCCGTTTTGGATCGTGACGCCACTCCAGGTCTCAGGATCGGCCGTTAGATCCCAGCGCTTGTAAGAGGGCTTCCAGTTAGCCCCATCGAGACTGTTGTAGATGTCGATGAGAGCTTGTTTCTCATCGGCGGGAATGCTAGACTCACCCGTTATGGAGGCATCATCAGCTCTGAGCGCTTGTAGCTCTGGCTGATGGAGCGACAGCTTGACCAGCTCAGCATTCTGAGCCTGCAGGCCTAGCGAGCAGAGTGCGATAGCACAGCCAGCTATACAGACCTTGCGTAATTGCGTAATTGTTTGGATCATATTGGTTTGTGTTAGTGTGGAGAATATCTTAAAGCATCGAGGTACGCACGCATACCTACCGCAGGCGAAGATACAAAAAAGGATATATTAACGATCACCTCTGGTCGGCCCTGGACTTTTCTAGACACTCTCCACGTGGAAAATCGAAAATATCCACGTGGAAAATCGAAAATCTCCACGTGGAGAACAAAAAATCTCCACGTGGAGGAGAAATAAAACTTCGGAGGAATCAAATGAAACTTCGGAGGAATCGTTTCGCCTCCACGTGGAAAATAAAAAATATCCACCTGGAAAATCGAAAATCCCTACCGAGGAAAGCGACTGAAGGTCGGCTATGGGCTGTTAGCTATTGACTAGAGTCACTAGAGCTACTAGCACCACTAGAGTGACTAGTGCCTCTCTAACCTCTCATTTCTAACTTCTAATCTCTAATTTCGTACCTTAGCGATATGAATCACACTCGAAGGAATGAGATACGTTGTGATCCGACTCGTATGAGAAGGCTCCTACGCTCCATAACTCTGTCGCTATGGGGGGCTGTCCTCGTGGGCGTCGTCTACTACTTTGTCGTGATTCATCAAAGGCCTCAGAATCGGACGGCTCGTACACAGATAGCACCTCAGACGGAGTGGCACGATGTGCCGATTGCGGATGTGGGGGCTGGAGAGGTGTATGAAGAGCTGGAGCAGTACGGCACGCTCTATGCGCTGGAGTATCTACTGGACTATGACTCGATATGGCCCCGCGATGAACTACAGCGGCTGATTCTCTTCGGACTCTATGACGAAGAGGATGATGACGATGAAGAGGTGCTGGTGTGTGTGACGCCGATGAAGTCTACCACGTCCAAGGGATCGTCAGAGCAGTCGCAAGAACAGTCTACAAGGCGTCAGGGCGCTATCTCTGATTGGGATTATCTCTTTCAGCAGTATGGTGAGCGATATGGTTGGGATTGGTATGTCTTAGCTTCGATAGCTTATCAGGAGTCGCACTTTCGTGCAGAGGTCGTCGGTATGGGCGGTGCTACGGGACTGATGGGTATCATGCCGGCTACGGGACGACGCTATGGCTACAGTCGCGCTAAGCTCAAGCATGCCGAGAGTTCTATCCGTGTAGCCTGTATGGCATTACGAGACTTCGGTCGCGCTTTCGCCCATATCACCGACGCCGAGCAGCGAATGAAGTTTACTCTGGCCTCTTATAATGCGGGCAATGCTCATGTGCTAGATGCTCGTAGACTAGCGGAGAACGCGGGCTTAGATCCTGATCGCTGGGACGACTCTGTGGAGATCTATATGGCTCGTCTGGACGAACCGAAGTACTACCAGGACCCACTTGTGCAGCATGGACGTGCTAATGGCGATCATACGGTGCGCTACGTGGCGGAGGTCTTCCATCGAGCGCAATCCTATAAAAAGAAAGTTCAATATGCTACAGCTGAATAATGTCTCACTAAGTTTCGGCAATAGAGTCCTCTTTACAGACATTTCGCTCTCGCTCCTAGAGGGTGACAAGGTCGGACTCGTTGGGGTAAACGGAACGGGCAAGTCCTCGCTACTGCGGATCATCATGGGCGAGCTAGAACCAGATAGTGGGACGATCTCTCGGCGCAACGGTCTGCGCATCGGATACCTGTCTCAGCAGCATCGCTTTGCCGAGGGGATACGGGTGATAGATGCGGTTTTTTCGCCACATGACCCTACGGCGCATCTCGTGGGTGCCTGGCAGAGTGCTGTGGAGCGAGGCGACGCTGAGGCACAGGAGCGACTCCTACCTGATATGGATCGTCTCTCCGCGTGGCAATATGAGCAGGAGGCGACAGCGATACTGCATGCGCTCCATATCACCGATGTGGAGCGTCCTATGGAGTTGCTCTCAGGAGGTGAGGTCAAGCGAGTAGCACTCGCCGGAGTCTTGCTCCAGCAGCCAGATCTCTTGATCCTCGATGAGCCGACGAACCACCTAGATCTAGAGGTGATCGAGTGGCTCGAGGGTTACCTCTCACGATCACGGCTCACGCTCCTACTGGTGACTCATGACCGTTACTTCCTCGATCATATCTGTACTCGTATCGTGGAGATGGATCAGCAGCAACTGTATAGCTATGAGGGCAACTATGAGACCTTCCTTGCCAAGCGGCAGGAGCGTCTAGAGCAAATGGCACAAACGAGTGACCGACTGGCTAATATCTATCGTCAGGAGTTGGTCTGGATGCGTGCTACCCCGCAAGCACGAGGTGGCAAGCAGCGTGCCCGCAAGGAGCACTTTGCAGAGCTATCTCAGGAACTCTCTCAGGCGCGGCAGATACTGCGTGAGCAGACGGCCATCGAGCCGCTTCACTCGTCCGTTCGCCTAGGTAAGCAGGTGATCGAGCTGGAGGGCGTCTCCAAGAGCTTTGAGGAGTCGAAGCCACTCGTCCGAGACTTTGACTATACTTTCTCACGCAGAGATCGTGTCGGCATCGTCGGCCCCAACGGTTGTGGCAAGACGACTCTGCTCAAGATGATCATTGGCGAGCTAGAGCCAGACAGCGGATCGGTACTTATCGGCGAGACGGTACAGTTTGGCTACTTCGGTCAGAAGTTGCCGAGCTACGCCCCCGACAAGCGGGTGATCGACGTGATCTCCGACATCGCTAGTCACATTACGGATCCTGTGACGGGACAGTCGGTCTCAGCCACACAACTATTACAGAGGTTTCTCTTCACCAGTGATCGTATCTACACGCCCGTGTCACTACTCAGTGGTGGCGAGCTCAGACGACTCTACCTCTGTACCGTGCTGATGGCTAGCCCCAACCTGCTCATACTCGATGAGCCGACGAATGATCTAGACATTACGACGCTGGGTGTGCTGGAGAGCTACCTTAGCTCCTTCGAGGGAGTCCTTATTATTGTAACGCACGATCGCTACTTCCTCGACAAGCTCGTGGAGCATCTCTTCGTCTTCGAGAGGGGAGGACATATTCGAGACTTCCCAGGCAACTTTACTCAGTACCGTCTGCAGCAGGAGGTCGAAGCGCAGCAAGCGTCTGAGCAGGCTACGCCTCGGGAGACCAAAAGCACACCGCCTGCGGCTAGTCAGGCGACTCGTCAAGGCAATAGAAAGAAGCGACGCAGCTATCGTGAGGAGCAAGAGTTTCAGCAGCTGGAGCAGCAGATCCCACAGCTCGAGGGACGCATTGCGGAGCTAGAGCAGCGGATGTCTTCGGGGAGCCTTAGCAACGAAGAGCTGCTCAAGGCTGGAGAGGAGATCGCACAGACGCAACAAGAGATGGAGCAGGCGTCTGAGCGTTGGTTTGAACTAGCCGCTATCGAAGAGGAATCATGAGATTAAGACTACCCATCTGGCTGGCTCGCCAACTCTACAGTCGCGAGAATCGTCGTCACAGCAAGGTGTACGCCTTGGTGCGCTTTGCTATTCCAGCCATAGCTCTGAGCCTGGCGGTCATGCTCCTAGGCATTGCGATCATGGACGGCTTTCAGTACAGTGTTCGTGATACGGTGCGGCTCGTAACAGGCGATGTGATCCTCTGCGAGTATGGCAAGCAGCCGATAGACCTAGATAATGTGATCACCCTGACGCCCCAGATGACGCAGCGGATGAACGAGATGCCAGAGATCGCCTCCGTGCGCCCCGTCCGTACGGCTGTCGGCATGATCAAGACAGATAGTACTTATCAAGGAGTAGCCGTCACGGGAGTAGACGACTTTACATTCCTCGAGCCACTCTGCGCCATGGGTGATTTGTCTGACAGTACGCTTGCGGAGGGGGCTAATCCGATCGTCCTACCTAAAACCTCTGCGCAGAAGCTAGGACTAACGATCGGTGACAAGGTCGTACTCTACTTCCTAGGCGACAAGGTGTCAGTACGCTCCTTTACGCTGATAGCAATACTGGAGCTAGCCAATACGGCGCAGCCACTTGCCTATGTGACCAACGACCTGCTGGGACGTGTAGGGGACTGGCAACAAGATCAGTACACACGCATTGAGATCCTCGCAAAGAACAGGGATCGCTCCCTCCTAGATATGGAGACCACGCTATCAGATCAACTGATCCAGTCGCTCTCGGAGCCGGGCGTTACCAAGGAGACGCTAGGGATCTATACCGGCTCTCAGATCAATGGCGGAGTCTATCAGTGGATCGACTCGCTACGACCGAATGTACAGATACTGCTGGTGCTGATGGCGCTCGTGGCAGCCTTTACGATGATCAACGCGCTCCTGATCATTATCCTAGATTTGACGCAGACCATCGGCTTGCTCAAGGCTCTCGGCATGACCTACCGCTCGCTCACGACGATGAGTCTAGCGATCGCTCTGCGCATCATCGCCTGGGGTATGCTCTGGGGCAACCTCCTGGCAGGCATCATCATCTGGAGCCAGCGTCAGTGGCAGTGGCTCACGCTTGACCCGAATATCTACTATATCTCACACGTTGCGATGCGTATCCGTCCAGGGGCGTGGATCGTGGTCAATGTGGCGACGCTCTTGCTCTGCCTCATTCTCCTACTCCTCCCGGCACGTATCATCCAGCGGATCTCACCGACGACGGCACTTCGCTTCGAATAACTACTAACTATGACGAAAAGCTCTACCGCTTCCCCCAAAAAAGGTCTTATACAGACTATCTATCAGGAGATAAAGACCCTCTTACTGGGGTTCAGTCAAGTGTTTCTCCTGCAAAGCACATTGTCAGGCGCCTTGATCCTCGTGGGGCTCTTCTGCAACTCTTGGCAGCTAGCCCTCTTAGCTCTCTTGGGTTGTCTGGTCTCACGATCGGCTGCCTCGCTCTGGCGAGATACGGAGCAGGAGATAGCCGATGGTCTATACGGCTTCAACGGCACCTTGGTGGGTATCGCTCTAGGAGTCTACTGGGAGATTAGTTGGCTCTCGATACTTCTACTGGTGGTTGGGGCAGCACTCTCCACTTGGTTGGCGCGTGCCTGTCGTCGGCATGCTCAGCTACCAGGGTTGACGGCTCCTTTTATCATCGCTGTGTGGGCGCTGCTACTAGTGAGCATGCTAGCTCCAGAGCGTATGGGACTGCTCGACACTGCAACGCAGCTAGAGGAGGGTGCCCCCTTGTGGCGGATGCTCGGTGTGGCGCTTGGGGATAGTGTCGGGCAGGTGATGTTTCAAGCGAATGTCTTGACAGGTCTCTTCTTCTTTCTGGCGATCGCCTGGGAGTCACGCCGCAAAGCGCTCTACACCTTGCTAGGAGTCTTCATTCCTATGCTTGCGATACCGTTTGTCCCAGAGACTGTATGGCGTGAAGGCTTGCTGGGCTACAACGCCGTGCTCTGTGCCATCTATTGGGCAGGCACTAGCGAGCACAGCTTACGCTATGCGGTCGTATCGGTAGTGCTCTCTGTGCTCATAGAGCTGCTCGCACTTTACGCTGGTCTGATCCCGCTGACGGCTCCCTTCGTGCTCTCTGTATGGGTCGTCTGGCTATGGAGTAGACGTCGTCAGCTAGCTATCGCTAAGAGATAAAGTTAGACGGCTGAGCATAATACGTGGCGAAGGGGGTTGCGTCGCAAACATTTAATGCTTAACTTTGTACGAGTAATAGGAGTGCTCCCTCCTAGGGGGGCTTTCCGCCTTTGTGCAAACGCTTGCATACACATTAAAAATACAATATAACTCTCATGACAAAAGTAGGTATCAATGGTTTTGGTCGTATCGGCCGACTAGTCTTCCGCGCTTCGATGAAGCGTGATGATCTCGAGGTAGTAGCAATCAACGACCTCATCGATGTCGAGTATATGGCATATATGCTCAAGTATGACTCTGTACATGGACGCTTCGACGGGACGGTCGACGTACAGGATGGCATGCTCGTAGTCAACGGTCGCAAGATCCGTGTGACAGCTGAGAAGGAGCCACGTCTGATCAACTGGGGCGCTGCCGGCGTAGAGTATGTCGTAGAGAGTACTGGACGCTTCCTCACCAAGGAGCTCTCACAGGGACACATCGAGGCTGGCGCTAAGTATGTCGTCATGTCTGCTCCCTCTAAGGATGACACTCCTATGTTCGTCACTGGTGTCAACCTAGAGAAGTATGTCCGCGGTACGCAGTTCGTCTCTAACGCTTCTTGTACGACCAACTGTCTCGCTCCGCTCGTAAAGGTGCTCAACGACAACTTCGGCGTAGAGCAGGGTCTTATGACTACCGTACACGCTGCTACGGCTACACAGAAGACGGTCGACGGCCCCTCACTCAAGGACTGGCGTGGCGGACGCTCTGCTATCGGCAACATCATCCCCTCCTCAACGGGTGCTGCTAAGGCTGTCGGCAAGGTGATCCCCGAGCTCAATGGTAAGCTCACGGGTATGTCCTTCCGCGTACCTACGATGGATGTTTCTGTCGTGGACCTGACGGTACAGCTCAAGCGTGGTGCTAGCTACGACGAGATCTGCGCTGCTATGAAGAAGGCTTCGGAGACCAACCTCAAGGGGGTCATGGAGTACTGCGACGAGCTACTCGTGAGCCAGGACTTCGTGAGTGATCCACACACCTCTATCTTTGACGCTAAGGCTGGTATCGCTCTGACTGATACCTTCGTCAAGGTAGTCGCTTGGTATGACAATGAGTGGGGTTACTCTAACAAGGTACTCTGCCTCATCGCTCACATGGCTGAGGTCAATAAGTAATCACGCTTAGACCAGCGAAGAGTTTTCACTCTAAAACAATCGGACGCAAGGCGCAGGTGGTAGAAAGAGCATCGAGTGCAACCTCTACCTCTGTGACTTGCGTCTCGCTTTTTATCCCTAAAGCGTATCACGAGCCGTGGCAGACTCTGCGAGGCTGTTGCGGTAGTGGTGCCTTCCTTTACTCATATATTAAGACGATAAGCTGATGGACTTTTACGAACTAGATCTAGAGGATGAGGTCCTCGACGGACTGGATGCGATGAACTTTGTGGAGACCTCTCCAATCCAATCGGAGACGATCCCCCCACTCCTAGAGGGGCGAGACGTCATCGGTTGTGCGCAGACTGGCTCGGGCAAGACGGCAGCTTATCTGCTCCCCTTCCTCAATAAAGTAGCACGTCAAGAGCTACCCAAGGAGCACCTTGGAGCCGTCGTCATGGCGCCCACACGAGAGCTCGCCAAGCAGATCGATCAGGAGGTCGAGGGCATTGGCTATTACGTATCGGTCTCCACGCTCGCTATCTACGGAGGCACTGACGGCATCGCGTGGGAGCAGCAAAGACGAGGCATGGCGCTTGGGGCGGACATCGTCATCGCTACACCAGGGCGACTGCTCTCGATGCTACGTCTCGGGGCGTGTGATCTGTCGCATGTGCAGTACTTCGTATTAGACGAGGCGGATCGCATGCTTGATATGGGCTTTTACGAGGACATTATGGAGATCTACAAAGCACTGCCTGAGGATTGCCAGCATGTGATGTTCTCTGCTACGATGCCTAAAGAGATCCTCAAGCTCTCAGAGAGCATATTGGTCGACCCCGTCCTTGTCGAGCTAGCTGTGGCAAAGCCTCCTAAGTCGATCATGCAGACCGCATACATCTGCTATGATGCGCAGAAGCTCCCGATCATCCGATCCCTCTTTACGAATCCTGAGTCTGAGGTGTCACGCACCATCATCTTTGCGGGAACCAAGGCGACTGTCCACGCACTTGCTCAGACACTCTCTAGAGATGGACTACCCGTTGCCGAGATGCACTCGGATCTGTCTCAGGAGCGCCGTGAGGAGGTCTTGAGAGACTTCCGCATGGGACGCATCAAAGTACTTGTAGCCACTGATATCGTGGCGCGTGGTATCGACATTGACGATATTGCGGTAGTGATCAACTATGAGGTGCCTCGCGACTTTGAAGACTACGTTCACCGCATCGGGCGTACAGCACGTGGTGCCGATGGCAAGGGCTTGGCGATCACACTCGTCTCGCCCAGTGATCAGCAGGACTTCGCACGCTTGGAGCACTTCCTCGAGCAGGAGATCTATCGTATCCCGCTCGACCCTTCACTAGGCGAAGCTCCCGCCTATGCCCCTAATGAGCGTGCTAATAGTCGTGGCGCCGCCAGAGGCAAAGGCAACGGACGTAGCAGATCGCAAGGCAAAGGCAACGGACGAGGTAACGCCCAAGGCAAAGGTCGCTCTTCACAGCGCAAGGGTCGCTCTGGCGGTCACAAGGGTAGCAAGCAGTAGCCGACTAGCAGTAATTGACGCTATGAAAGCTCATCAGCGTATCGGCATCCTGAGCGATACGCACGGATATATCGATGATCAGATCTGTAAGGCGCTTGTCGCGTGTGATCTGATCTTTCATGCAGGAGACATCGGCGCTCCGCAGGTGCTAGAGCGGCTGCAGTCCATAGCCCCCACGCTAGCTGTCTATGGCAATATCGACGACGCTGCGCTACATGCACAGCTTCCAGAGGTGGTTCATACAGAGGTGGCGGGTGTGGAGCTGGTTATGACACATATAGGAGGTTATCCAGGGCACTATGAGCGTGTCTTTGCGCCTTATCTCACACCGTGGCGTGAGCATCCGATGATTACCATCTCGGGGCATAGTCATATCCTCAAGGTGATGCCCGACAAGTCCCGTCCGGGATTGCTCCATATCAACCCTGGAGCGGTGGGGCGCAGTGGGTGGCATCAGAGTCGCACCCTTATACGTTTGCAGATTACCTCAGGGCGACCACACGATCTAGAAGTGGTCGAGTGGCCTCGCTGAGATGCCGATCGTTTGAGCGATCGGTTAGATCCCCTTAGCCTCATCCATAGAGATCAGATTGTTCATCAGGGCGTAGATCGTCAGACCACTAGGCGAGTGAATGTCTAGCTTGGCGGCTATGTTGCGCCGGTGCGTCACGACCGTGTGCGGTGAGAGGTGCAGCACATCGGCTATTTCCTTATTGGTCAAGCCTCGTGCTACCCATGTAACCACCTCACACTCTCGCTGCGAGAGGGGCGTCTGCTTTGCCTCCTCGCTCTCCAGAGACTCCGTATCAGGTTGCTCTGCTTCTTGTATTAACTGTATCAAGCTCTGTGGCTCGATCGTTGGTAAGCAGACGAAGCTGTAGCCTTTGTAAAGATCCTCTGGAAGTAGATTGTGATTGATCGCAACGAGTATAGGCTCCTTGCCGGCGGGTAGTAGATCTGGATTGTACTGTACGCCCGTCAGGAGCGGGTCTGCGATGATTATGTCAGGAGAGATGAATGTAATATGCTGTCTCAGGGCATCTAGATCGAGTAGATCCACACATAGCTGTACGGAAGAGTCGGGGAAGCCTCTACGCAGCGCTAGCTGCAAGCCATAAGCGAGGAGCTTGTGGGGCTCGATGATAAGTATCGTGTGTTGCATCCGATGGTGCTTTTATGCGTGTCTGTTGCTAGCTTGGAGCGTCTCCTCGATCTGCTTGATGATCGGTACGAAGAGACAGTCCTCTATATGATTGTGCCACATCAGGTCACTCTCGGTGGTAAAAAGCTCGTGCAGGACATTTGTCAGCGCATAGTCTCCCATCGACTGGTAGTACTTGATTAAGATATTCTTGAGATCGGTGATCTTCATCTCTATATGGTCGTGTCTACTCTCAAACTCGTCGATCGAGTAGCCCTTGTCGCGATCTCCCTTTAGCAGACGATGGACGTAGGGGAAGAGCACCTCGTCCTCGTATCCCATGTGCTTGTGTACCTCCTCGACATAAGCATCGTAGAAGCGGTGGATCAGGGCAGCCACCTCTGGCGAACCCTCCTCGACAGCGGTAAAAAGATCGCCTCGCAGATTTGGAAGCTTATAGTCCAGAAAGTAGTGATGCGATCGCTGCAGATAAGCTATGAGCGACTCAGCCGAGATCTCTTGTAGCAGCTCCTCTGAGATCGTGTCGGACTGAGTCGTCAGCATATTGACGACAGCGAGGAGCGTATTCGTATCGACACCATTAGCCCGGCACACCTCATCGCCGCTCTTGTCTCCGAAGCCTAGAGGGATGCCAAAGCGAGTGATCACCATGAGTAAGTCATAATGCGTCAAGATCAACTTACTCAGAGAGGTGTGAGCGTCGAAGGGATGATTGAGGAGGGTAGGGGGATTCATAGACAGATTAGTTTTTGGTAAGCGTGTTGCTCTAACCAGATACTGCAGGCAAAGATACAAACGATCGGCTGACCGCTCAATACCTATCTGTAGGTAAAGGTTAGAGATTAGAAGTTAGAGGTTAGAGAGTTGTGGGTAGGGGTGCTAGTGCTGCTAGTAGCTCTAGTAGCACTAGTCCCCTTGGCCAACAGCCAATGGCTAGCCGCTAGTCGACTAGGACGCGGTATAGCTGGTCGCCTATGCGAACGAGGTAGGGTCCTGACGGTAGTGTCGAGCTGTTGTATGGCTCACCGCATCGTGCGGTGCCGATCAGTATGCCCTGAGCTGTGTAGAGAGACATCTCCGTATCTGCTGCATAGCCCTCGACGATGAGTCGATCGTTGGCAATATAGACACGCGGAGTCTCTGCCGTCGGTGTGGTGAGTGCATTGCCCCGGCAGAAGGTTACCTCCAGATTGATCTCCTTATCGACCTTGACACCGACCTCTAGTTCGTCTCGCCAGTCGGTCATCTCCTCGCCATTGACGATCCACTTGTCCACCCGTAGCGTCGGGTCTGGCGTGGCGACACAGTACACCGTCTCGCCCTCCTTGACCAGTGTCCCTGAGTTTATGATCTCTTGTGTACTGCTGAGTCGTACGGAGAGGTAGCCTCCAGGACCATAGGTGAAGTTAAACGGATACTGTGGCACCGTAAGCTCCTTAAAGACAGCGGTCACATGACCATCTCGATAGAGCTCGTAGTAGAAAGGACTCCCCTCGTCTAGTGCTCGCTCGCCGTCGGTCCTCCAGTAGTCTAGTTCATGTCCCTTGTCCGCTTTTGCCACGAAGGTGATCTCTGTGCCTGCAGGGATACGGTCGCCCGACTTAATCTTTACCGCTGTGCCCATATTATTCATATAGTAAGCATCCTCGATGACGCCACCACCCTCACTATCGTAAGTGATCGTGTAGCCCTCTGCGGGGAGCTTCTTATAGTGAGCGACGATATTTACATCGTCTGTGATAATGTACTCAATGAGATATTGGTAAGCCTCGTGACAGCGCTCGCCATTGATCTCATAGTAGTCTACCTGATAGCCATCCTCTAGCTCAGACTGTATGTACACCTTGGTGCCACGCTCCACGAGATCGCCCGAGGCAAGCTCTTTCCAGGGATTGACGATGGCGACACTCAGAGTTCCTCCCTCATTCATAGAGAAAGTGACCCGCGCCTGTCCCGTAGGATGCTCGCTAGCAGTGCGTGGCACACGAGCCACGATTTGATTCGTCTCAGCCGCCGCTGCATAGTGTGGGTAGTAGTCATTGTGCGTCTGAATGCCTACCAGTAACGTGTCTAGTTGCTGCCCTCCTCGTGTAAAGAGCGACTCGGATAGCTTGAAGACACCCCTCTCTACACTGTATTGATCTGAGAAGATCGGTGTATTGGGTGCCTCTCCCTCCTCAGAGGCGATCATCACGTTGGGATAGGTCGTGGTGTAGCTCTGTCCCTTGGCATCTTGTACTGTCTGCTGGAAGGAGAGATCTATCGTCCGAGGCGATACATGGATAGGGTCAAGAGTTATCTCGGGGCACTGGTCATAGTTGACATCAGACTCTCGCAGCTCACCGGTAAAGAGCGGCAGTTGATCATAGGTGAGAGCATTGCCCATAAGGTTAGCCTTCCGAAGTGTGGCGAGTCCCTTGACGCCTACCAGACGACGTAGCTGCGGATTGTTGTACACCTCCAGAGAGCTAAGCTGTGTCAAGCCCGTGAGATCTATCGCTTGTAACTGTAGCTGCGTATTGAGCTTGAGCTTCTGCAGATGCTTCTGTTGCGTCAGGTCGAGGGTGCCTTGGAGTGAAGGCATCTCAGGGGTGCCGAGACGTGTCGAGAGCGAAAGCTCCTCGAGTATGCCGTCTTGCGGTAGGGTGATGCTCCGCAAGTTTTGCACCTTAAGTACCTTAAGCTGCGGACAGCGAGAGACATCTAGGTGGTAGGGCGTCGTAGAGCCCGACATCGGACAGGCGAAAGCAAAGTCTAGTCGCTCTAGGACGGGTGAAGCTATCTCGCCAAAACCTAAGATATTGAGCTGTCCCTCCGTAGCCCACGGCTCCTCGAGCATAGTCACAGAGGTACCATCGATAGTTATCTTAGTCCCCTCCGCCACAGGCTTAGCATAGGTGTGGGTGACAGCCTTAGCATAGCGACTCTTGGGGTCAGCAAGCGTCTCGCTCGACCCGTCTCCCCAGTAGATGGTGACCGAGGCGCCAGGTAGCGTGTTGTACTTAAAGGTCACGGAGCTACTCCCTGGAGTCACACATAGCTCGATAGGATACTCTAGAGCGTCCTGAGCCAGTAGCGCCTGGAGTGGTAGTAGGCAGAGTAGGAGCCAATAGGTAATCTTTGCTTTCATACAGATATGGATCTATTGATACGATGACAAAGGCTCTCGACACAACTATGGGAACTTAGTTGCAGAGCCTTGCAAGATCAACCAAGCTCCCGTTGATATGGCGAAGATAGTTATTTCTGATGACAAAGTGTAATCGAAGGCGTGTGACGATTGTATCAAAACAAGACGAGTAACGACTTGTAGGGACGCACGGTCGTGCGTCCGTCCCCGTCAAAACCACGATGCTGTAACCTTTGATACAACGGACGCACGAGCCGTGCGTCCCTACAAAGGACTACACGTCTCTAGAGACTGTTGACTTTTGCAACAGTCTCCCTCTAATTATACACAAAGGCGCATCAAGCAGTACTGCTTGATGCGCCTTTTGTGTGTATGACGGGCATGTCATACATCTGTGGTGAAAGTCCACACGGGGCGTAGTTG
>ENA-OPEA01000089-OPEA01000089.1-human-gut-metagenome-genome-assembly--contig:-NODE-89-length-55360-cov-9.012133_pt1 | contig 55360 bp, 35 predicted proteins | sample MGYA00241623_ERZ501509 | MGnify/ENA primary metagenome ERZ501509 (study PRJEB25962, sample SAMEA2042571) | human gut metagenome | biome: human gut; feature: human-associated habitat; material: faeces... | reverse complement strand
CAGTTAGTTTTTTGTGGGTGGCTTCTCCCCCAGCACCTCAAAATAGGAATTAGCCGTTTTTTAGCTAGATGCCGTTTGCCTAGTCCAAAAATAAGTTGTACCTTTGCACAACGAAATACGGGATGTAGCTCAGTCCGGTTAGAGTGCGCGTCTGGGGGGCGTGAGGTCGCTGGTTCGAATCCAGTCATCCCGACCAAGGTCGTCAAGACCTACTGCGAGAGCAGCTCATATTACATGGGCTGCTCTTGTTGCATTTAGGCGGTAAGGAGCTACTCCTATGTCGAGTCTTTTGCCGTAGACGCATGTCTCAAGACGTTTTTGCTGCAGTAAGAGTCCCAGAGACGACACGTTTTTTCAGACGACCTCTTGCTACTTGACTTGCGGAATTGAGGACTTGGAGTAGGAGTATCATTTGTGCCAAATAATCAGTACCTTTGTAGCGGTTTACGCTATGAGTAAATCACTACACGATGACTATCACACCGACTACCTCTTCTGCTTCTGACTCAAAGCAGACGATCTTGGATCGCCGTTATCTGCGCATGGCTCGTATATGGGCTGAGAACTCTTACTGTCGACGCCGACAAGTAGGAGCCTTGATCGTACACAATCAGATGATTATCTCAGACGGATACAACGGTACGCCCTCGGGATTTGAAAATGTCTGCGAAGATGACGAAGGGATCACCAAGCCTTACGTCCTCCACGCTGAGGCCAATGCGATTACCAAGGTGGCGGCATCGGGCAATAACTGCACGGGTGCGACCATTTACATTACCGCTTCTCCCTGCCTAGAGTGTGCTAAGCTGATCATCCAGAGTCGCATACGACGTGTCGTGTATGGTGAGCAGTACCGACTCACCGATGGTGTCGAACTACTCGAGCGTGCTGGCATTGAGGTAGTCTACATACCGCTGGACGAAATTTCAACTACTGCCGACTCCTCGACCCATTAGTATATGTACCTATCTAGATATTGAGAAGAACAAATGGTAGATATGCGTCGTCAGTATAAATATTTAATCTGTTTCCTAGTGGGGGCGCTCATTGGTGCAGGTGCTTTTTGGCTATTCTCGCGCTATCGGGGGATCACGCACGCAGATAAGTTTGACCAGGTACTGCAGCTAGTCGATAAGTATTATGTAGACTCTGTCGATATCGAGCAGCTACGTACGGACATACTCCCTTATATGCTTGGGTCGCTTGATCCGCACTCTACTTATATACCACCGTTAGAGTCGGAGATGGAGGAGCAGAGACTGGAGGGACAGTTTGAGGGAATAGGGATCATCTACAACATCATCACCGACACGATCGTCGTCGACCAAGTGTTCGCTGGAGGTCCCTCTGAGACCGCCGGTCTAGAGCCTGGTGATCGTATCTTAACCTGCGATGGCAAGAGCCTCCTCGGTGAGCGCAACAACCAAGACACCATCACCTCAGCACTCAGAGGTCCGAAGGGATCGGTCGCACATCTATCGATACTACGTCGCCATACACGACGAAATGTGAGTGTCGTGCGTGGTCCTGTGCCGATTAGAAGCATAGATGTGAGCTATATGCTTACGCCGACCATCGGACTGATGCAGATCACCACCTGGGCGCGTACTACTTATGACGAGTTCATTCAGCACTGGGGTGAGTTGCAGCGATCTGGAGCCAAAGCTCTAATCCTCGATCTGAGAGACAATACGGGAGGCTACATGGATGCAGCTGTTGCTGTTGCCAATGAGTTCCTTAGCAAGGATCAATTGATCGTCTATACGGAGGGTCGCACGATGCCTCGTGAAGATGTGGTCGCCAATGGCGAGGGCATGCTGCAGAAGTTGCCTCTAGTAGTGCTGGTCAATGAGAACAGTGCCTCGTCCTCTGAGATCTTTTCGGGGGCTATGCAAGACCACGACCGGGCGATGATCGTAGGACGACAGACCTATGGCAAGGGTTTGGTTCAGCAGCCCTTTACCTTCCCAGATCACTCTAGCGTACGTCTCACGGTGGCTCGCTACTATACGCCATCGGGTCGCAACATACAGCGCCCCTATGAGCAGGGGAGTCTCTCCTCGATCGAGGAGAGTCTTATGAGCGTCTCTGGCATCAAGCCCGTGGGCGACTATGCCGATACGCTCTCACTGACTAAGCAAAAGCAGCGGGAGTATCATAGCGATAAGGGGCGTCTCCTCTTCAGCGGTTATGGCATCATGCCCGATATCTTCGTACCGCAAGACACAGCGATGATCAATGCTTATGCAGCACGTCTGATCATGTCTGGGGCGATGCAGGAGTTTGCCTTTTACTTTGTCGACTTAAATAGAGAGAACCTCCGTGAGATTAGCTCAGTCCGGGAGTTGCTAGCTTTGCTTGCTCAGGAGAAGTCTCTAATCAACGATCTAGCCGCATACGCTGCTGACCAAGGCATAGCCCAGCGGCCACTGATGCTACGCCAAGCCACGCAGCGCTTGCAGCTACAGATGCATGCCTTGATAGCTAATCATCTCTTCGGTGCTACGGGCTTCTATCAGGTGATAACCCAAGGCGATCCGATGATCAGCAGCGCAGAGCAATATCTACAGGAAAATTATCACACACGATGATGAGTTGTGACAAAGTGAGAGAGGAGAAAAAAGCATTACGCCGTGCCATCCGTGCTAAGATGCGGAGTGAATGGACCGAGGAGTACCGACAGGCGGTCTCGGAGCGTGTCTGTCGGCAGATAGAGACGTTTCTACCCTTCGTGCGTAGTCATTGCGTAGCACTATACTGCGCCCTGCCCGACGAGGTAGACCTGACTGCTATCTTAGAGCGCTACCAGAGCGACAAGAGACTCCTCATCCCCCGCGTGGAGGGTGACGATATCAACTTCTACACCTATCAGCCCGAGTCGCTCATTACCAGCGAGGACTACAAGATCCTTGAGCCGACAGCAGCTACTGAGGAGGCGATAGATCCAGCAGAGATAGAGCTTATCTTGGTGCCGGGGGTCGCATTCGACCTGCATGGTGGACGTATGGGTCGTGGCAAGGGTTACTACGATCGCTTCTTCGCACGCTGTCCCCATGCCCTTCGAGCAGCGGTCACCTCCTCGCTACAGATCGTCGAGCAGATCCCGCTAGAGCCGTGGGACGAGGCGATGCACTATATCATATCAGATGGTCAGACCTACGAGGTACGCGACTAACGAAGTCACACGACTCGACAGACTCTGAACAAAAAAGCTCCCCCCATCACAGTACATCGACTGCGATGGGGGGAGCGCTTATTTATTGGTGTAGGCTATCGCTTCGTGGCGATAGCCTTTTCTAGCTTATTATTATAGGAGTGCGTCTAGACCACACTTAAGGTCTGCGATGATGTCCTCGACATTCTCTAGACCGATAGAGAGACGTACCATACCCTCACCAATGTCAGAAGCAGCACGCTCCTCAGGTGTGTAGGGCGAGTGAGTCATGCTAGCTGGGTGCTCGATAAGCGTCTCAGCATCACCAAGGCTCACGCAGAGTGTAGCTAGGTGGAGGCTATTCATCAGCTTGCGACCAGCCTCTAGACCACCCTTGAGCTCGAAGGCGATCATAGCACCTGGTAGGCGCATCTGCTTCTGAGCTAGCTCATACTGTGGGAAGCTCTTGAGACCTGGGTAAGCGATCGAGGCGATAGCGGGGTGCTGCTCGAGGAACTCAGCGACACGCTGTGCATTAGCGCAGTGACGCTCCATACGTATCTCCAGAGTCTTGATACCACGAGCGATCAGGTATGCTTCGAACGGGCCTAGGACTGATCCCGTCATATCCTTTACAGCAAAGAGACGCACCTGGTCGATATATTCCTTGCGACCGACGACAAATCCGGCGATCACATCACCGTGACCATTCAGATACTTCGTAGCTGAGTGTACTACGACATCAGCACCGAGGTCTAGAGGACGCGTGATAAAAGGCGTGCAGTAAGTATTGTCCACCATCAGCACAGTACCCTCCTGGCTGTGAGCTATCTTGGCAGCGCCTTCGATATCTGTCAGGTACATGTTAGGGTTGGCCGGGGTCTCGATGTAGACCAGCTTCGTATTGGGGCGCATAGCAGCCTTGATCTCATCAAGATTGCGCGCATCGACGAAGGTCACCTCCACACCAAAGCGTGAGAGTCCATGCTCGAGGAATGAGTAGGTGCAGCCGTAGAGCGTCTTACCTGCGACGATGTGGTCACCAGCCTGCACCAAGGGGTAGATAGCCGAGGTGATCGCACCAATGCCTGAAGAAGCGCTGACGCAAGCCTCACCACCCTCTAGAGAGGCAACCTTCTGCTCAGCAGCTGTGCAGGTAGGATTCCCCAGACGAGTGTAGATGTACCCGTCCTCCTCAAGGGCAAAGCGTCTGCCACCCTGCTCCGCAGAGTCAAAAACAAAAGTAGAGGTCTGATAAATAGGTGTAGCCAGCGTACCGTGCTGATTGCGCTCGCTACCAGCATGGATGGCACGCGTAGCGAAGCCCATCTGCTGTAGTTTTTTTGGATCAATCATTATGCTTTATCTAAAGATTCGATTATTCGGTACGAAGGTACGAAAAATAGCGATCACGACTAGATATAAGGGCTAGAAGGAGAAAGAAAGATAGCATAACGATCAGTGGGTTGCCCGTCACACCAGCCCCTCTGTTCATCCGACTTCACTCCGAGCACCTCCGATCACGTCAACTAACAATTCCTCCGAGGCTATTTCAGAATAGCTCGCTGGAAAATAAAAAATCTCCAGCGAGCTATGGGAAAATACTTCGGAAGAATCAAATGATACTTCGGAAGAATCAAATGATAAGTCCGAAGAATTATTTCGTACCTCCCTGGAAAATAGCAAATTTCCACCGAAGAATTTCCCGATTTCTTCCGTGAGGTTATTGATTTATTCGGTAGCGACTGTTCATCTTAGCGATTAGAAGTCTCTCGATCCCGCTATAGAAGCCGAAAGTTTAGAAAATCCTAATAGAATTTCCAGGTAGTTGTTTGTCGTACCAATATATTGCTATTGTGTGCTAAATAAATAATTGTTACCTTTGCTCGCGACAGATACAGGAATGTATGTGTCAATTAATAGACAATCCTAACCAACTAAAATTTAAAAACAATGAGTCACCGACTACTTATTGCTGCGCTGCTAGCCCTCCTCGGGATCGCTATTTATGCGCCGCTACCAGCTCAAGAAGCTGCTGAGCAAAACGTCATTACGATGAAACTTACAGAGCTCCCCACCAACGATGATGACGAGCCTATTCCACTCTCTCTAGAGGTACAGGGTGAGGGTGAGATAACCATCGACGGCGTCACAGAGGCTTACGCAGCAGAGCGTACTTCTTACACCCCCACAGAGCTAGAGATTAAGATCCGTGGTGCTGTCACTTCGATAAGTTGCGAATATGTCAGCGTACTCTCTGCCATAGACATCACGAGCTCAAAGACGATTGAGAAGCTTAGTGTCAAAAACAGCTCGATCACCGATCTACAGGCTAAGAATGTCACCTCGCTTAAAAAGCTAAACTGCGCCTACAGCTCCCTGCCTGCACTAGATCTAACGGGCTGTACAAGTCTAAAGACTCTCGCTGGCAATGCCTGTATGAAGCTCCAGCGTGTCGCCCTCTCTGGATGTTCAGCACTCGAGGAGCTAGAACTCCAAAACAGCGGTGTGACTGATCTAGACATAACGGGTCTAGTCAATCTGAAGAGCCTCAACGTAGCTCGCAACCCAGTTAAGGAGCTTAACCTAAAGGGGATGAGCCAGCTCACCACGCTAGACTGTATGCAGGCAGAGGTCACCACACTAGATCTCTCAGACTGTGTCGCTCTAGAGGATCTCACAGCTAGTTCTTGTCTTAAGCTTGCTACGGTAAAGCTACCTAAATCTGACAATCTAAAGTACATCTACCTACAGGAGGCTCAGATAGAGGAGATAGATCTATCGGGTCACACTTCACTAGTTCAGGTCTACCTAGAGCGTTGCCAAAAACTTACCAAGGTGACCGCAGCCAATTGCCCGAACCTGAAGCTACTCAGCTTGCACCTCTGTGCACTCCCTGCAGAGACGACACTGGCTCTTGTAGAGGATTTGGCAGATCATGGTGCCGACTACAATGCGACGTCACCTGCTTATAAGATTTTTGCTCTGGGGACCAAGGTTACATACAAGGAGGGCAACGTTTGGTCTCCCAAGGCGGCTAGTGTAGCTAGACGCAAGGGGTGGGCACTATTTAGCAAGAATGAGGATGAGTATGGAGAGCCCACACCTATCTTCGAGTATGCTAAGGTTACCATTGAAGAGACAGAGCACGGGACGATAGCTATCGAGGGTTACGACAAGGAAGACTGGCCCTTTATGCCACAAGGTGAGACCTACAAGGTGCTCGCTACCCCTGAGGCTGGCTACGAGCTACAGGAGCTCAAGGTCAATGACGATGATATCCTAGAGGATCTAGAGTTCCAGCTCTTTGAGGATAGCAAGATCACGGCTACCTTTGCAAAGACTGCCCCAGTAACCTACGAGTACTATCTGACGAAGGTGGAGCCTACGGTCGCTACGGCTACGGTCTATACTTATGGGTATGACGAAAACAAGAAGTGGGTATCCCGCACCGCTATGAAGGGCGACGGAACTGTCGAGTCTCGCAACGATATACGATATGATGAGGAGGGACGTATCTCAGATATTGACATCACGCTAGCCTATGACAATGGCAAGCCCAGTATGTTTACTCACTATACATACGATGATCAGGGTCGTATGGTAAGACGCCAGATGAAGCTCTTTACAACCGATATGGCTGACACCAAGATCGCCTATCGTCCCGATGGACAGATAGACTATTGGACAGAGCAGAGCGCCAAAGTGATGAATGACTACATCTACAACGACAAGGGACAGCTCATCGAGGAGCAGTTTGGAGAGGCTACAGGAGTAGATACAGATCACCCCACAGTGTCGACCCCCACAGGCAAGACCTTCTACAGCTACAACGACAAGGGACAGAAGTCAGAGGTCAAGTATGCAGCCGTTCAGACCAAGTGGCTCTACATGAAGGGTGAGCAGTACACGTGGAATGAGCAGGGACTGATGTCCAGCGTCAAGGCGATGAACTATACGTATGATCAGGGTGAGACCGATCCTGAGAAGGGTAAGCCTAACCCCGTCTTCGAGCTACGCTATCAGTACGACGACAAGGCTAAGACCAAGGTCTTCTGGCCTATGCTACCTATCACAGAGGAAAACGGCGGCTTCGGCGAGTTTAGCTATGACCTCAAGGGTTACTGCACAAAGGCTGAGCACTGGCTACTATCCTATGGTGATCCTAACCACACCTTTGACTTTATCTATGTCTTTGAGGCTTCACCACGTCACCTCCAGGAGCTAGTAGACAGAGGCACCACGACGGTACAGTACGCTTACGGTACGATCACGGCTGAGGGCGCTGCCCTTGAGGGACTTCAGGTATACGACACTACGGGTCAGCTACTGCGTGACTACCACACAGCTCCTTGTCAGCGCATCGATATGGGTGTCTCTGAGCTACCTGACGGACTATACATCGTTCGCACCATCTCATCTGACAGCACACAAACTGACAAGGTGGTCATAACACAATAAGCAAAACAAACTATGCTTCACTCTATCATAAGGCGAGGACTCATGACTATGCTCATGGGCCTCGCCCTATGCTCTTTACATAGCTATGCAGCTTCTCGTATCCTATTTACCACGGCTCTGCCTGTAGGATCGATGATCACACTCACCATCTCGGCTGATGGTGCAGTAACGGCTCAAGGCCTAGCAGGAACGATCCTCGCTGATGGCAAGCCACACGCCTATACCATCGAGAGTGCTGATGTGAAGCTCTCAGGAGCCATCACGGCTATCACCCTCTCTCACCAAAAGCTCTCCGCTCTAGACGTACGTCAGGCCAAAGAGCTTGCTGAGCTACGTTGTGATAATAACAATCTCACCGAGCTAAACATTGCTTACGCCAAGGCTCTCCAACGCCTGGACTGTACCTACAACCAGCTAGAGCGTCTCGACATCCCCAAAGAGTCTCTCCTCAAGGAGCTACGCCTCAAGGGCAACTACGTCAAGAGCCTAGCCCTCGCTCAATGCGCCGATCTAGAGATCCTAGACTACTCGGACAACTACTACCCCTCGTCAGTAGATCTCAGCAAGTGTACGAAGCTACAGCAACTAGACGTCTCGAAAAACAAGATTCGCTCGCTAGACTTAACGCAAAACGTGGATCTGCGCACTCTCTCTTGTGGAGACAACGAGATCACCGCCCTAGATGTAGCGCACCTAGCCTCACTGGAGTGGCTCTCCGTATCAAATGACTTTGACCTCGAGACATTGACCCTAGGAGAGCACCCTAAGCTGCTCTTCCTAGACATCTACGGCACGAAGGTACAGAGCCTCGATCTAGCTAAGTATCCACTACTCGAGGAGCTCTCCTGCGCTTATGCCAAGCTCACGAGCCTAGACCTCTCGCACAGCAAGCAGCTACGCAGGCTGAGCTGTAGCAAGAACCCCTTTAGGGGACTAGACGTCTCACACTGCCCACTACTCGAGGAGCTCAGCTGTGGAGACCTGGAGATAGCTTCGATCGATCTGAGCAACAATCCCAAGCTCACCTCCCTGCAGATGGGTCACAACAACCTCTCGCAGCTCGATCTCTCTAAGCAGAAAGAGCTCAAGGTGCTTTATCTCTTTAATAATAACCTTACTAAGCTCGACCTCTCCGCACAGACTCATCTAGAGCAGTTATTCTGCAACAATAACCAGCTCACCGAGATCACCCTCGCAGCAGGAGTCCCGCTCAGCAAAGTGGAGATCTACGACAATCAGATCAAGGATCCTCAGATGGCTCAGATTGTTGCCAAGCTACCTGACCGCACAGGGCTCACGAGAGGACTCTTCAAGGTGATCAATACGCCTAGCCAGACGGAAGGTAATGTCTGCACCAAGGCTCTGGTCGATCAGGCGCTAGGTAAGTATTGGCGTGTGGTCGACTATGCTGACTTTGCCGACTTTGGCAAGGGTCTTGACTACCGTGGCTCTGATGCTCCCGAGCTGGGCGAGGGGATGATCAAGCTCACCTTTGACAAGGCAGGCAGTACCATACAGCTCACCGTCGGCGTGCTCGGCGAGATGCAAGTCACAGGCACCACAGAGCCTGTCATCAGCTCTAAGGATCCTATCTCCTACACCATCGAGGGCACAGAGCTACTCCTCCGTGGAGATATTTACAGACTGATCGTTAGCGGAGCCGCCATTAAGGGGATAGAGCTTACCAAGGCGCAGTATCTACGCGAACTCGAGCTACACGACTATCAGCCCGCAATGATTCAGCTGACTGACTTGCCACACCTCGTGACACTCAGACTACACGACAATCAGCTCACAGACATCCAGCTGAGTGGCACCCCACTGCTTAATCTGCTCTCTTGCTACGGCAATAAGCTAACCGTTGAGGCTGGTAAGAAACTCATTGCGAGCCTCCCCAAGCGCCTCGAGGAGGAGAAAGCAACGATCCTCTGGCTCAATAGTCAGGGAGCGGGTGCTGACAACGCATTTCAGGAGGAGCTCCTTTACCTAGCTCACGCACAGGGCTGGGAGATGAGTGACTACCTAGGAGGGGCCAGTGGCGACACGGGAGCACCTATCGGCTTCCCGATAGCGAACCACCCCGTCTTCGCACCTACGACCGAGTCGGCACTGCAGGTGCGCGTGGCGCTGGACATGCTACACGTCACTACCGTACCAGACACCCCGATCGCGCTCTATGATATGACGGGTCAGCTACTGCTGCAGACGCAGTCTGACGCTGATGGACTGTGCGACATTCCGCTAGTAGCCCTCACAGAGGGACTCTACATCGTCGCTACACCAGTCGAGTCGGTCAAGTGTCTCATCCCTTAAGAGAGCTAAATGATTAAAACCAATCAAACAACCAATCATATGAATCGTTTTTTCAGATTTACGCTCAGCCTCTTGCTCCTGACGGCACTTGCCGTAGGAGCAAGGGCTCAAGACTATGGCATAGAGATCGGCGGCACGCCCGTGACCTCTAGCAATGCCGCTTCTATTTGGACAGGTACTGGTGACGGGGAGCAGGGTAAGATCTCCTTTGACCCCACGACACGAGTACTCACGCTCGACAATGTGCGCATGAACTGCACGGGCAATACCGAGAGTATCTATATCCACGAGGGGACGCCAGAGGTGACGATCCTGCTAAAAGGTACCAACGTCCTGAAGCATCACCTAGGACGTATCTCCCTCGAGGGGCAGAAGGTCATCATCACGGGCAAGGGTGGATCCCTCCAGTGTACTGCCAAGGGGGTCGCTTGTTACATTGATAACGGGTGCCAGCTCGTCGTGCAGGGAGGCTGCACCGTAGATGTAGCGGGCGACTACGGCATCACCGGTGGCGGATATGGCGAGCGCACCTCTCTAACCATCGATGGCGAGGAGGGGACGGTTTTCAAAGCAAAGGGAGGCAATATGCCCTCTATGTCTGACCTTGGCAATATCTACCTCAGAAACTGCGTCATCGTAGAGCCTTATGGTGCTAAAGTCGATGGCGGGGAAGTCGTGATAGATGGAGATCCCATCTCTGATCAGATCATCATCAAGAAAGTCTCTAGCGACTATGACATCAAGGTCAACGGCGTAGCCATCACCCCTGAGAATGCGGCCGACGTCTTAGGCGATCAAACGGTTACCTACAAGAAGAAGTACGCCACACTCATCCTCTCGAATAGTCATATCGAGGCTAAGGGCGTCCCTGCCATCGAGGCTAAGACGCCTGTCTACATCACGCTCGTAGGAGAAAACAAGATCTCCTCCGACAGCGACACAGCCCTCCTGCTAGGTGGTGAGGAGTCGATGGTCCACGGAAACGGATCCCTCGAGGTAAGCGCCCCCGCCGGCACGGCTATCGAAGTAAAGGGTAGTCTCAAGATCCAGGGCGTCAACTGTACTGCTACAGGGCTTCGTGCGCTACATGGAGACAAGGAGACCGCTAGACTCACCATCGAAGACGCACGCCTCGCCCTGGACGGATCAGAAGGAGCACTCTACGACTTTGCCGATCTCTCCTTGATACGTACAGCGATCGTCACACCGCAGGGCGCTGTAGCTCAGCAGGGCGCTATCATGCTAGACGGTAGCATCTGTAAGGGCAAAGTGCTTATCGACAGACCCGTCGACATACCGCTATTCGTTACAGGCAAGCAAGTGACCACAGCCAATTGCCACGATATCCTAGGAGACGGTACCATCTCTTATGACCCAGAGAAGAAGCTCCTCAAGCTCAACGGCTTTAAGTTTGTCACCGAGGAGATGATCCAAGGCATCAGCGTGATGCAAGCTCTAGGAAACATCACCATCGAGGTGCATGGAGACAACGAAATAGTCACCAACTATATGGGTCTCGTCTTTACCTCAGGAGGCAACATCGTCGGAGATGGCACCCTCAAGATAACCTCCAAGAGTCAGGCTCTAGTCGTCAATGGTACGAGTGTCACTATCGAGAAAGGTCCTAAGCTGATCATCTCCGGAGAAGACTCCGGCATCTTCGGGTACCTCGAGTACGGAGGCGAGATCATCTTCGATGCAGCTAATGTCATCGTCGAGAAGGGGGGCATCGTCAACCTCTTTGAGATCGTCTTCGAGGGGTGTGGAGTATCGACCCCTGAAGGCAGTGAGATCATCGTCTCTCACGACCAGCAGCGTGACAAGGACTACAAGAGTGTCGGACTCAACGGCGAGGTTTACAAAGGCCGGATTGTCGTCGATATCGCTGGAGGGGTAGAGGATACCCTCGCACCTGCTAGCTGTCAGATGCGCATCGCTGAGGGCATACTTTACGTTCGGTCAGACGTGAGTCAGACACTCTCACTACTGGACCTAGATGGACGAGTACGCTACGCCACTGAGGCTGTGGCTGGCGAGGAGTACCGTATAGAGGGGCTCTCCTCTGGTAGCTACCTCTTGCGCGTAGGATCACAAACATACAAGGTGGTTCTCCCATAGACACGCATAGTTTCTAAGTTTAGGGGAAACGTAGACTGCTCGACCGCAGTCCACAAAACAAGTAGAGGCTCGTCCCGATCGGGACGAGCCTCTACGCATTTAGTGTGTTACGACCTTTACTTATCAAAGAAAGGCTCGAGGATGATCATGAGGTTCTCCATAAAGAAGCGTACCGAGATAGCTAGCAGGATGACCCCAAAGAACTTACGTAGGATGTAGATCCCGCCCTGTCCGAGCCACTTCTCTAGTAGTGACACCGTCCGTAGCATCAGGTAGATACAGACGACGTTCAGCAGGATAGCAACGAAAAGCGTCGAGGTCGCCGTCCCTGAGGACTTCATCGTTAGGATCGCCGTAAAGGAGGCAGCACCCGCAAAAAGCGGGAAGACAAGCGGTACAATATCAGCACTGCCCGAGGGATTGTCGTCCTGAAAGACCTGTATGCCGAAGATCATCTCGACAGCCAGCACGAAGAGGACGATTGAACCCGCCACGGCAAAGGAGGAGACATCCACTCCAAAGAAGCCCAGCAGCGGCTCTCCGATGAAGAGGAAGGCGATGAACATGATGCATGAGATGATGGCTACCTTACTGGGGTGAAAGACCTTACCATTCTCCTTGAGACTCAGTGCGATCGGGATAGCTCCGATGATGTCTATAGAGACAAAGAGGATCATAAAGGTCGCAAAGAAGCTCGACAGTGTGAAGTGTGCGAAGTCAGCTAGGATACTATTCCAAAGATTTTCCATAATAGATTTATCGTCTAACGGTGACTAAGGGGAAAGCTTTCATCCGCAAAGGTACGAAATCGTCTCCCAACCCTCCAAACGACCTCCTCGCAATTCTGCAGATCTAATATGTAGAAACGCATGACCGTGTGGCCCCACAAATCGTTACCCGGATCGTTTTGATGCAACGAATGCCAGGCTACCCGTCACGGCTTTGACGACAAAGTTGTGGTGCGGTTACATCTCCACGTGGAGAATCGTAAATCTCCACGTAGGAAATCGTAAATCTTCACGTAGGGGGAAAAAATCTCCACGTGGGCGACAAATGAAACTTCGGAGGAATCAAACGAAACTTCCGAAGAATTTTTTCTCGCCTACGTGGAGAATAAAAAATAGCCACGTGGAGATTTTCAAATTTCCACGTGGCGGTGCTATTTTACTTGCCTTGCTTGGCGACGCGCTCCTGGTCGGCGATGAAGGCTGCGAGACCGCTATCGGTGAGCGGGTGCTTGAGCAGACCGAGGATAGCCTTGAGCGGGCAGGTGGCTACGTCAGCACCGACGCGCATACAGTCGATGATGTGCTGGGTGTGACGGATGCTAGCGGCTAGTACCTGCGTGTTAAAGCCGTAGGTCTCGAAGGTCTCTACGATGTCGGCGATGAGCGAGACACCGTCTGAGCTGATGTCGTCGAGACGACCCACAAAGGGAGAGACGTAGGTAGCCCCCGCCTTAGCAGCTAGAACCGCCTGACCGAGGTTGAAGATGAGCGTACAGTTGGTCCGTATGCCCTCCTTGGTAAGCTGGCAGATGGTCTTGATACCATCTTGGGTGCAGGGTACCTTGACCACGATGTTCTTGTGTAGGGCAGCTAGCTCGCGTGCCTCGGGGAGCATCTGCTCGTAGGTGGTGCTCAGGACCTCGGCACTGACGTCGCCATCTACGATATTGCAGATCTTGAGGTAGTGCTCACGGCAGGCAGCATCGCCAGCGATGCCTTCCTTAGCCATGAGTGAGGGGTTGGTTGTGACGCCATCGAGGACACCGAGCGCTTCGGCTGTACGGATATCTTCGAGATTGGCTGTATCGATAAAAAACTTCATAAAGGGGTATATGTTGAGAGATAAATTCTATTCGTGCGAACCCTCAGAGTATTTCTCAGGATTCATAAACCAGTCGGCATACATACCGTAGTCGTGTGCCGTGCGCTTATTGAGCGACTGGCTCTGCTCAGGAGGTACGTCTTTGATATACTTAGCGGGAGTACCAGCGTACATCGTATAGGGTGGGATGATCGTATTGGCTAGGACGACCGCCCCAGCAGCTACGATAGCGCCTTCACCAACCACCGCGTTGTCCATGACGACAGCACCCATGCCGATGAGCGCGTAGGCACCCACCTTGGCACCGTGCAGGATCACGTTGTGACCTAGTGAAGCGTAGTCGCCCACCTCGCATACAGAGCGCCCGTGGAGCGTGTGGAGCGTGCAACCGTCCTGTATATTGACGTGATTGCCTATGTGGATGCTATTGACATCGCCACGTACGACAGCGTTGAACCATACGCTGCACCCTGCTCCCATAACCACATCACCGATGATGCGTGCACCCTCGGCTACGAAGGTGCCCTCCCCGAGCTGAGGCGTAAAGCCCCGCACGGGGATGAGGCTTCCTGCTGGATATTGGTATGCCATACGGATTAGAGGGGTAGGGTCTTGTTGCGTAGCCACTCAGCCTCCTCAGGGGTGAGTAGAGGAGAGAGCTCCTGGTAGACATGCTCCTGATAATCGTTGTACCAAGCGATCTCCTGGTCAGTCAGGAGTGACTTGTCTACGAGCGCATTGTCTAGGAAGCAGAGCGTCATGGTCTCAAAGCCATAGAAAGTACCGAACTCGGTCTGCTCCTTCTCGACCGTCAGGATCAAGTTCTCGATGCGGATACCATACTGGTCAGCACGATAGAGACCTGGCTCATTGCTGGTGAAAGTGTGCAGATGCATCGGGGTCGGATTATTGTCCGTGCGAATGTTTTGCGGACCCTCGTGTACATTCATAAAGACACCGACACCATGTCCCGTACCGTGACCATAAGAGAGACCTCTATCCCAGAGTGCCTTGCGAGCTAGTATGTCTAGCTGGTTACCACGGGTCCCCTTGGGGAAGCGTGCCGTAGCAATCGCTATGTGTCCCTTGAGGACTAGCGTGAAGTCTGTGCGCTGCTGGTCGGTGACTGGCCCGAGAGCGATCGTGCGGGTGATGTCTGTCGTACCATCTATATATTGTCCACCGCTGTCCAGTAGGAGCATGCCCTTGGGCTCTAGCTTGTAGGCACTCTCGGGCGTGGCGGAGTAGTGCACGATAGCTCCATGGGCTTGGTAACCGCAGATGACGCCAAAGCTGTCGCTGACGTAAAACTCTTGCTTCGCGCGGAACTGCTGGAGCGTCTCGCCTGCCGAGTATTCGTCGACGTGCTCGCCCTTCTTGAGAGCCTGCTCGAGCCAGATGAAGAAGCGGGTCAGAGCGACACCATCACGGTGCATAGCTCGGTGGATGCCAGCTATCTCTGTCTCATTCTTGATCGATTTGAGGTGCGATATGACTGAGTCGCCTGTGATGACGGGACGTTCGCCCAGCTCCTCACGAACACGCTGTGAGGTGCGCTTAGGATCGACCATCACCTTGAGATCTTGTGGCAGCTTGCTCAGGAAGTCGTAGAAGGTGTCGTAGTCGCGAATTTCTACGCCCTCGCCATTGAGTATCTGACGTAGCTCGGGGACAGTCTTCTCAGGCAATGCAAAGAGATAAGCCCGCTCATTGTCGATAAAGCCGAAGGCGATGCCGACGGGATTGTAGGAGACGTCGTTGCCTCTGATGTTAAAGCTCCAGCAAAGCTCGTCGACCATCGTGATAGCGACCGCCTCGGCGCCATAGCTCTGATAAGCCTCGCGGATACGCTGCAGACGGTCACGGGTGCGCTCGCCTGAAAATTTGACATCCTGTAGGTAAAACGTATTGGTTGGCACGCTTGGTCTGTCGCTCCAGACCTCCTCGATGAGGTCGTACTGGGAGACTAGCTTGATGCCGTGGTTCGCTAGCGACTGGGCAAGAGGAGCATACTCTGCCATGGAGTAGCAGGCACCATCGACACCGACGACCGCTCCCTCGCTCAGATGCGTAGAGAGATACTGCTGGATGGTAGGCGTGTCAGGATCATCGCCACGCTGTAGTGTCATCTCGCTACCTTGCAGCTCGTTGGTCGCCTGCAGATAGTAGCGTGAGTCGGTCCACATGAAGGACTTGTCTAGCGTCACGAGGGCTGTGCCGGCAGAGCCTGTGAAGCCACTGATCCAGGTGCGCGACTTCCACCGCTCGGGTGTGTACTCGCTCAGATGGGCATCGCCACTAGGTATGATGTAGGCATCTATATGATGCGTGCGCATCGCTTGGCGGAGAGCCTCGATGCGCTGATTGATAGGACTGTTTGTTGGCATATATATGATTGTTTGTTCTTTGAATCTATAGGTCTGGGTCTAGTCTGCGAGGGGTTGATGCTCAGGGCGGAGCAGGTCTAGGACGGTCTTGACAGGGGTAAAGGTGTCACTGGGTACCTCGACGAAGATGGTATTCCAGTCGTGCATAGCTCCATTCCAAAGGCCTGGGTGCTCCAGAGCTTTGAGCGGACGCTCTTCTCACTGATGAAAGCTGTCTGCGGATTGACATACTTGTGCAGGTCAAAGGGGTTGCCCTCGTAGTCTCGTATGTAGCAGCAGAGGTCGACTGGGTTGAAGTGGGTCCCCTCGCGCATCATCTCGAGTGCCTCGGGGTTGTTCTTGTCCACCTGTACGCTCTCTAGGATCTGCAGGGAGGTGGTGCCGTCGGCTTCGCGTACTAGATAGGGTCCACCGCCTGGCTCGCCCTCGTTGCGCACCATGCCGCAGACTCGTATCGGTCGGTTGAGCTTGCTCATCAGCTTGGGTATTAGCTCTTCCTCGCTGAGTAGCTCGGCGTGCGGGATCTGTATGCAGAGTGTCTCATCGAGGAAAGTCAAGATCTCCTCCGTCAGTGCCTTGTTGACCTTCGAGCGTTTGAGCTGCTGTAGATAGCCGAAGATGCGGTCACGTACTGCGAGGAGGATACCGCCGAGGAGCTTTTTGTAGAGTACTGTATTGCTCTTTAGGTGGTCGGGCGTGACGTTGTCAATGTTCTTGATGAAAACGACTGAAGCGTCTAGGCGAGAGAGATTGCCAATGAGCGTGCCGTGCCCACCGGGGCGGAGGAGAAGCGTACCGTCAGCACGGCGGAAAGGCGTGCCACGCTCTATGTCTAGAGCGATCGTATCAGTGCTACGCTCCTGAACACTATAGGTCACCTGGTAGCGACATCCGAACAGATCCTCGAAGCTCTGGATGCGTCTATCGACTAGAGAGCGAAAAGCCTCCAGATGCTCTGGCGATACGGTGAAGTGTAGCCGTACACGTCCGTGTATGTCTTGCGCATAGAGTGCGCCCTCGACCATGTGCTCCTCAATAGGGGTGCGCTTGGTGCCATTGGGGTAGTCATGGAAGAGAAGCATACCCTTGGGTAGCGAGCCGTAGCTCATGCCGTGCGTGTCGAGGAGGTTGTCAATGATGGTGCCGTACTGCTCGCTCTCGACCAGCTTGCTCATGGTGCGCCAATTGTTGCGCAGGCAAGTCTCGCTCAGCTTCTCATAAAAAGCAAAAGACTCTAGATGATCCACAAACGTCTGCTGCTCGGGTGTCAGGTCATCGTGCGAGATCTGCTGCTCCTTGGGGAGCCCATAGAGAGACTTAAACATGCGACTCGCCGCTCCTGAGGCAGGGACAAACTTGATGACATCGGCTCCTGGCTTCTGCAGATAGTCGTGCCACAGGTCGAGGTACTGAACCATCTCGTCAGTTGCTAGGCGCACGATGCCTCGCTCGATCTTTGCCGAGTCAACGATGACAAGGTAGGGAGTCCCGTCAACGAGCAGTTTGAGCTGTCGCTCCGCTTCGCTGGACGAGATGCCCCGCTCAGCGAGGTAACTGAGGTCTTCGGAGGTAAATGCTGTGGTGTCAGACATACGATATAAGGTGTGAGAGTAATAAGCTCCTCAAAGATACGAAAAAGAGATCATAAGCTAGTGATTAGGTAGACGCAACTTCACGCCTGACACACTATATAATAATGTAATAACGGCGCCGGTCAAATCTTCCGTCGCAGCAGATAGCTCTCCTAAAGCAAAATGGTCGAATGTGGACGGAACTTGCGAAATAGAGGGGGAGAATCCCTAACTACTAAGCTCTCATCTCTTTTTTCTGTACCTTTGTCGCGCGGTGGGGTTGTTGTCTCATCGTATGCAGCCGGTCGTGCTGTGGCCCAGATGGTGGAATCGGTAGACACGAGGGACTTAAACTCCCTTGGCCAATTGCGGTCGTGCGGGTTCAAGTCCCGCTCTGGGTACCAGCCTCTCGGTGAGACACATTTGTGAGGGGAACCGTCTGTCTCGCTAGTTTTTAGTATCTTTGTGGAGAACGAAAAGAATTTATCATGGCTGCCAAAGACAAAAAAGTACTCTACATATCCCAAGAGATATACCCTTATCTGCCTGAAAGTGACCTCGCGCATGTCGCTCGTTACCTCCCAGAGCATATACAGAATGCAGGGCATGATGTACGCATCTTTATGCCACGCTACGGACTGGTCAATGAGCGTCGTAATCAGCTCCACGAGGTGATCAGACTATCTGGGATCAACGTCATCGTCGATGACTACGATCACCCACTCGTCATCAAGGTAGCCTCCATACCCTCTACACGTATACAGGTCTACTTCATCGACAATTCAGACCTCTTCGGGCGTAAGAGTCTCTTTGGTCCAGCTTCGGAGGGAGCACCTAGTGACAATGCCGATAGGAGTATCTTCTTCATTCGCGGGGTTTTTGAGGCGATCAAAAACCTTCGCTGGATACCTGACTTGATACACTGTCTGGGGTGGTTCTCAGCCTTGGCGCCTGTCTACCTTAAGACTGCCTACAAGGACGATCCTTACTTCGAGCGTGCTAAGGTGATCTTCTCAGTCGATGGCAACGAGGAGGAGGGTGTGATCGGTGACGATCTGATCAAGAAACTAGAGTTTGATAAGATCACGGGCGATATGCTTGCCCCACTCCAAGGTGAGGTGACGCCCGATGCGCTGCGCCGTATGGCGATCCACTACTCTGACGGAGTGATACTCGGGCAGGAAAAGGTCTCTCCCGAGCTGATCGAGTATCTACGCTCCGAGCCTGACCATAAGGTGCTAGAGTATCCAGGTCCAGCAGCAGAGCATCCCGAGGCTTATGTCGACTTCTACCGTAGTTTCACGGAGTAGAAACTCCACTTCTGACATATAGCGCAAAGCTCCCAGTGACACTCGTCGTTGCTGGGAGCTTTGTTGCATTTGATCGTTTCATCATAGAAGAAGTATGCGTTGGCACTTTCGTACCTAAAAAAGGCTAGTATCAGCGAAATAAGTCGTACCTTTGTGCCGTCCATGTGGCTGTATGGAATCAGATAACAGTGGAGGTGTCGTGGCAGTCGCTAGTACCCCCTATTTCTAGCGCTTGCTGACTTGTATCACTTGCTGTAAGAGATGCCGGAGAGCCTCGTGGTATACGAAAGTTTTTATGTAGGGGTCTATTGCTAGGAAGGTCTCGCTCAATCACCCTCTCAAGGAGTTGGGCCCTACGCCTTTTATTCATCCTAATTATGACAGACAAACCGAACAAAAGAATTATCGAAGAGGTAGTCGTACGCTTCTCAGGCGACTCGGGCGATGGTATGCAGCTCACGGGTTCCATCTTCTCTGATATGTCAGCGATGTATGGTAACTCGGTCTCGACCTTTCCCGATTATCCAGCTGAGATCCGTGCTCCTCAAGGTACACTGGGCGGCGTATCGGGCTTTCAAGTACGTATAGGACATGATCAGGTCCATACGCCTGGAGACTATGCCGACGTACTGGTGGCAATGAATGCCGCAGCCCTCAAGGTCAATGTGAAAAACCTGCGTCACGACTCTATCGTCATCATCGATAGTGACTCTTGCGGAGAGAAGGATCTTAAGAAAGCTCTCTACCAGACAGATGATCCTATCAAGGAGCTGGGACTCAATCCCGATAGAGTGCTCGCATGCCCTATCAGTACGATGGTGCAGGAGGTACTCAAGGATATAGATATGGATGCCAGAGGCAGACTGAGATGCAAGAATATGTTTGCCCTAGGCATCGTATCGTGGCTCTTTGACAGACCCCTCGAGCAGGCTGAGCACTTCATCAGCAAGAAGTTTGCTAAGAAGGAGATCATCCGTCAGGCCAACATAGCAGCCCTCCACGGAGGCTACTCCTACGCGGCTAATACACACGCCTCTGTAGGCACCCCCTTTGTCATCGAGGGAGCTCCGCAGGAGGCTGGCGTATATCTAGATGTAACGGGCAATAAAGCTACCGCTTTTGGACTCATAGCTGGTGCTGAGCGTGCTGGACTCAAGCTCTTCCTAGGATCTTATCCTATTACTCCCGCCACAGACATCTTACACTTCCTCGCTAAGTACAAGTCTCTCGACGTGATCACGATGCAGGCTGAGGATGAGATAGCAGGTATCTGTACCGCCATCGGAGCTTCCTACGCTGGTCGCCTAGGTGTCACCTCTACTTCAGGTCCTGGTGTGGCGCTCAAGAGTGAGGCACTCAACCTCGCCGTCATCGCTGAGCTACCACTCGTACTCGTAGACGTACAGCGAGGTGGTCCCTCGACAGGTATGCCTACGAAGTCAGAGCAGACCGATCTCCTACAGGCTATGTATGGGCGCAATGGTGAGTCGCCGATGGTAGTGATCGCTCCTACCTCTCCCTCTAAGTGCTTTGATGCTGCTTACTATGCAGCCAAGATAGCCGTAGAGCACATGACTCCTGTCGTACTGCTCTCAGATGCTTATCTGGGTAATGGTTCGGTTGCATGGCGTATCCCTGACTACGAGCAGTATCCCGAGATCAAGCCTCACTACGTAGATCAGTACAAGGGTGAGGAGCCTTGGCTCCCCTATATGCGTGACCCTGAGACTCTCGTACGCTACTGGTCTGTACCAGGAGCTGGCTCACTGCCTTACCGCACGGGTGGTCTAGAGAAAGACAATAAGACTGGCGCTATCAGCACAGATGGTCCTAACCACGAGTTGATGGTCCTACAGCGTCACAACAAGATACAGCACATTGCAGAGGTGATCCCACCGCTCACCGTAGAGGGTGATGTAGAGGATGCTGAGCTGCTCATCGTCGGGTGGGGTAGTACTTACGGACACCTGAGCGATGCTTGCCGCACATTACAGAAGAAGGGGCATAAGGTAGCACACACGCAGTTTACCTTTATCAATCCTATGCCTAAGAACACAGAGGAGATCCTACGTCGCTACCCACGTGTTGTCGTCGCTGAGCAGAACCTCGGTCAGATGGCCATGCTCCTACGCAACAAGGTCTCTGATGCTAATATTTATCAGTACAATCAAGTGCAGGGACAACCCCTCAAGGTGGGCAACCTCGTCACTGCCTTCGAAGAGATACTCGCTGAGCAACTATAAAAGACCACAACTGCTATGATTGAAACAAATAGTAATCTAGAGAAGGGCACACTACGCTTTGCCCCCAAGGATTTCAAAAATGCATCACCCGTCAAGTGGTGTCCAGGTTGTGGCGACCACGGTGTCCTAGCGGCTGTCCATAAGGCGATGGCTGAGCTAGACATAGCACCCGATGAGACGGTCGTCGTCTCAGGTATCGGCTGCTCCTCGCGACTACCTTACTATATGAGTACTTTCGGCTTCCACACCGTACATGGTCGTGGCGCTGCCGTCGCCACGGGTGTCAAGGTGGCTCGTCCTGACCTCACCGTATGGCTTATGTCCGGTGATGGCGATAGCCTTGCTATCGGTGGTAATCACTTCATTCATGCCGTACGACGCAATGTAGATATCAATGAGGTACTCTTCAACAACCGCATCTACGGACTGACCAAGGGGCAGTACTCGCCTACATCGCCTCGTGGACTCGTCACCAAGAGCTCTCCTTACGGCACTGTCGAGGATCCCTTCGAGCCAGCAGAGCTAGTCATGGGTGCTCGTGGTAACTTCTTCGCGCGCTCGCTCGACGTCGATCAGCCTACGCTTACTGCTTGTCTGTTAGCTGGTGCTAAGCACAAGGGCTTTGCAGTCACAGAGGTCTTGGTGAACTGTATGATCTTCAACAATGGAGCACACGCCGCTATCAGCGATCGTGCTGTCCGTGCCGACAAGACGATCGTCCTGCAGCATGGCGAGAAGATGCTCTTCGGTGAGGACAAGCAGCGTGGTCTCGTCCTGGACGGCTTCAAGCTACGTGCTGTGACAATCGGTGAGGATGGCTACACGCTCGATGATGTGCTGACGCACGACGCACACGAGCCAAATCCCTTCCTACATATGATGCTTGCCGCCATGAACGGTGCTGACGGGCTCCCCGTCGCTATGGGCGTCATACGAGATGTCGAGGGACCGACCTACGACTGGGCTGTCCATGATCAGATCGATCAGCAAAAGGCAAAGAACAAGGTGCGCACACTCCGTGAGCTACTCATGACGGAGGATACTTGGGAGATCAAGTAAAGCGCGCCTCTAAGCCTACTTCATCACCTGTGTAAGGTGACAAAAATAGCGAGGGAGACTCAGCAGTGAGTCTCCCTCACTGTTTTTTTTTGCTGTTTGCTGTTGGCTAGAGCAATCGGAACTATCTGAATGATCGGACTTCTAATCTCTAATCTCTAACTTCTAATCTCTAACCTCTCCATCCTCTAATCTCTAATTTCGTACCTTTGTGCTATAATAGAGAGAACTGTATGGATTACAATCACCACGACATAGAGCAGTCGGCTCAGCGCATCTGGCAAGATGCCGATATTTATCGGGTAGAGATAGACCGAGATAAGCCTTCGTACTACGTACTAGACATGTTTCCCTATCCCTCGGGTGCGGGGCTACATGTGGGGCACCCGCTAGGCTACATTGCCTCCGACATCTATGCGCGCTATAAGCGACTACAAGGGTACAACGTCCTGCACCCGATGGGGTACGATGCCTTCGGTCTGCCAGCTGAGCAGTACGCTATTCAGACGAATCGTCACCCTGAGGAGACAACGCGGGTCAACATCGCCCGCTATCGTGAGCAGCTAGACAACATTGGCTTTGGCTTCGACTGGAGCCGTCAGGTGGTGACCTGCGATCCGGAGTACTACAAGTGGACGCAGTGGACCTTCATACAGCTTTTCCACCATTACTACGACACGGCGACAGACCGTGCCGAGTCTATCGACAAGTTGGTCAAGCATCTCGAGGCGCATGGCACAGAGGGCTGTACCGCTTACAGCAGTACGCCACTGGAGCTAACGGCTGAGGAGTGGCGAGCCGCTAGCGAAGCGGAGCAGTCCGAGTGGCTGATGCACTACCGCTTGGCCTTCCTCGGGGAGAGTGTGGTCAACTGGTGTCCTGAGCTCGGTACCGTCCTCGCTAATGATGAGGTGAGTGACGGCGTGAGTGAGCGTGGTGGCTATCCTGTGGTGCAGCGCAAGATGAAGCAGTGGAGCCTCCGTGTCTCTGCTTATGCGGAGCGTCTGCTAGCAGGTCTGGATCAGCTCGACTGGAGCGATGCCCTCAAGGAGATGCAGCGCAACTGGATCGGTAAGTCGGTCGGTGCGTCGGTCACCTTCAAGGCTAGTACCGCCCATGGTGAGCTCCCTATCGAGATCTTTACGACCCGCCCCGATACGCTCTACGGAGTCACCTTCATGGTGTTAGCGCCCGAGAGTAGTCTAGTTGCTGAGCTAACTACAGAGGAGCAGCGTGCGGCTGTCGAGGCGTACTTAGATCGTACGAAGCGCCGCACGGAGCGTGAGCGTCAGGCGGATCACTCGGTGACGGGTGTCTTCACCGGCTCCTATGCACAGCACCCGCTCACGGGTGATCTGATCCCGATCTGGATCAGCGACTATGTGCTGGCGGGCTATGGCACGGGCGCTATCATGGCAGTGCCAGCGCACGACTCGAGAGACTTTGCTTTCGCACGGCACTTTGACCTGCCGATACGTCAGGTCGTTTTGCCAAAAGGTGGCGAAGCTTCCGACCCGTCCACTTGGAGCGAAAGCCTTGACAGCAAAGAGGGCGAGCTAATCAATTCGCCTCTGCTCGATGGCAAGCCAGTCGCCGAAGCGATCGACTACATGTGTCACTACCTCGATGAGCGTGGGCTAGGCAAGAAGCGGATCAACTACCGTCTGCGTGACGCTATCTTCAGTCGTCAGCGCTACTGGGGTGAGCCGATACCTATATATTATAAGGAGGGTGTGCCGCACACGTTGCCACTCGACAAGCTTCCCTTGACGCTCCCTGAGGTGGACAAGTATCTCCCCACGGAGAGTGGCGAGCCCCCGCTAGGACGTGCTAAGCATTGGTGTACCGAGGAGGGCTATCCCTACGAACTCTGCACGATGCCAGGCTTTGCTGGGAGTAGCGCCTACTACCTACGCTATATGGATCCGCAGGATAAGTCCGCTTTGGTCTCCCCCGAAGCTAATAGCTACTGGCGACAGGTGGATCTCTACATTGGCGGTACGGAGCATGCTACGGGTCACTTGATCTATAGTCGCTTCTGGAATAAGTTCCTCTACGACCTCGGAGTCGTCTGTGAGGATGAACCATTTAAGCGACTGGTCAATCAAGGGATGATCCAGGGACGCTCTAACTACGTCTACCGCATCAAGGGTACGAATCAGTTTGTCACCTACTCGCAGCGCGAGCAGTACGATGTGACGCAGATGCACGTAGACATACACTTAGTGCAAAACGACATACTCGATCAGGAGGCATTCCGCCAGTGGCGTGACGACCTGCACGACGCCACCTTCATTACCGAGGCGGACGGCAGCTATCTCTGTGGCTTTGCTGTGGAGAAGATGAGTAAGTCGATGTTTAACGTGATCAATCCTGACGAAATCATCGAGCAGTATGGTGCCGATACGCTCAGGATGTACGAGATGTTTCTCGGACCTCTGGAGCAGAGCAAGCCGTGGGATACGAATGGCATCGACGGGGTGTACCGCTTCCTCAAGCGTGTCTGGTCGCTCTACCACGATGGCGAGGGGCAGCTCACGGTCTCAGCCAGTGCTCAGGCAAGCCGTGAGGAGCTACGCACGATCCATAAGTTGATTCAGAAGATCACGCAGGACATCGAGCGCCTCTCCTTCAATACCTCCGTCTCAGCCTTTATGATTGCTGTGGGAGAGCTACAGAAGGCGCAGACCACGTCGCTAGAGGTGCTCCGCCCCTTGGTAATCCTGCTCTCGCCCTTTGCGCCACATATCGCTGAGATGCTGTGGCAGGAGATGCGCTCCGTATGCAGTAGTGAGACGCTCTCGTCCGAGAGCATTGTGACGGCCGCATGGCCCCAGTGTGACGAGTCGCTCATCGCTGAGGACTCGGTACGCTATCCCGTTAGTTTCAATGGTAAGGTACGCTTTAACCTAGAGCTCCCCGCGGGTCTCTCCAAGGAGCAGATCCAGGAGCAGGTGCTGGCGCATGCCGACACGATCAAGTGGATCGACGGCAAGCCCCTCAAGAAGGTGATCGTCGTGCCGGGTCGCATTGTCAACATCGTATTGTGATCACCCAGTCTTCTAGTCTGGCGGTATAGGTGCAGGCTATGGAAGACACTTCCACTTCTTTACAAAATCAATAATATACTATGACTCAAGCTTTAGCAGCTCCCAATAGTAAGCAAGCGAAAGCGTGGTACTTCGTCCACGACTTCTTCTTTATCGTACTAGGTGTCTGTCTCTATGTCCTCGGCTGGGCCGGCTTCATCCTCTCACAGGAGATCGCGACGGGCGGACTGGCCGGTGTTACGACCATCATACAGATCGCTACAAGTATCCCCGCCTTTATCCCGTACAACATCATCAACGTCGGGCTACTGCTCGTCTCGATCATCTTCTTAGGGTGGCGCTACTCCGTTAAGACGCTCATCGGGGTTATCCTGATGGGTATAGCGATTCCAATCGGGCAAGCGCTCTTTGGAGATCCAAATACGGAGGTGTACCACAACCTGAGTCACTGGCTCACGGACAACATCCCTAACGTGGGTCCTCTGCTCAGAGAAGAGCGCTTTATGGCGGTGATCATCGGTGGTATCCTATGCGGTAGTGGACTCTTTCTCGTCTTCCACGTGAATGGTAGTACGGGCGGTACGGATGTCATCGTCTCTATCTTCAACAAGTACAAGACGCTCTCCCTAGGACGTGCGATGATCCTGATCGATGCGACGATCGTGATCACCTCTTACTTTGTCAATGTATATGTATCGGGCAAAGACCCACAGCTTGGTGCCGAACTACTCACCTTCTCCATCGTAGAGGTAGTCTTCTGCGCTATGACGCTCGACTACTGGACCAATAGCAATAAGCACTCTATACAGCTCTTTATCTTTAGCAAGAAGTACAAAGAGATCAACGAGGCGATCACTCAGCGCCTGCACCGTGGCTGTACACTCGTGCATGCGGACGGAGGCTACTCGCAGGAGGAGATGCGCATCCTCATGGTAGTCACTCGCAAGGCTCAGCTACAGAGCATCAATCGTATCATCAAGGAGATCGATCCCGATGCGTTCGTCTCCGAGGGTACCGTGCACGGGGTCTACGGCCGAGGCTTCGACAATCTGAAGTAAGGTCCACGCCGAGGCGACATGCTCGCTACGAGCCGACACAACAAAGCACTACTCGCTCTACTAGGCTGTATGCTGGTAGGGGGAGTGGTGCTTTACTTATATAGCCCCGAGAGTCTGCAGATACCACGCTGCCCCTTCCTGCAGCTCACGGGGTGGCAATGTCCTGGCTGTGGCTCGCTGCGGGGAATTCACGCACTGCTACATGGCGACTTAGGACGGGTGCTGCAGCTCAACGTGATGCTCATACCGGCGCTGCTCTACCTAGCCCTCCTCGTGCTGCTGGAGCTGACTCGTCCCCAGAGTATGCGAGCTGAGAGGCTCTACCATCGCTTCTCAGGGCGTACCGCTAGTTGGATCATTTTTGCCCTCGTCATCGTATGGGGTGTAGGGCGTAACCTCCTTTAAGACAGCTCTAGATCCTGATGCGACTCTTTACGCTCTTCACGCTCGCTCTCTTACTCCTCCTATCACCCTATAGCAGGACGCTGGCTCAGAGCAGTTCGTCAGACACGCTGGCGCCTTCGCCTGATCCCCTCAGGGTGCTACTCCCTGGGGGAATCTTCGCAGCCTATCCGCTACATCATAGTGATGTCGCTATCCGTACGACTCGCCACTCCCTCCTAGGTGCTCGCTGGCGCAATCCGTATGACGACCATATGCAGTTTGCCTCCTATGGGCTACAACTAGCTATGCGCTGTGGCGGTGCCACGGGGCGCTCCCGCACATGGGGCGAGATGCTGACAGCCGATGGAATAGCCGCCCTAGGGACCGCTGCCATCGTCCTCTCTGTCAAAAAAGGGGTGCATCGCATGCGACCTGATGGCTCGACGGCCAATAGCTTTCCGTCGGGACACACAGCGACAGCCTTCCTGGGTGCCGAGCTCTTTAATCTAGAGTATGGTGCCGACTACCCACTGCTCGCTCGTCTGCAGTATATCTTCGCCACTTCTGTCGCTTTCGGACGTATGGCCAATAACCGCCACTGGTACTCTGATGTCCTTTGGGGTGGACTCATAGGGGTCTCGATGGCTCATGTGGGGTACCTCGTGAGTGATCTCATCTTCGGCCGCTACATACCAGCTGTCAGCCCAGAGATACCATACAACTACATCTACCTATCACTCCTCTGTAGTCGTCATCTATCGGGAGGCTTTGGCTGTATTGGTGCGCAGATCGGGTGGCAGACGTCCTCTCTCAACTATGCGGCAGAGGTCTCTCTACGACCCGACAAGGAGCACCCCACACTCCATGGCGATCTTCTTGTGGGGATGCCGCTCTACCAGTGGCGATACTTAGAGCTGCGGCATAGCTATGGCATCGGTATCGGCTATGACAAGGCTACGAGAGAGCATAGCTATACCCATCTGCAGGCCGGTCTAGAGGCACACCCTAGACTACACTATCTCGATAAGCTGGGACTCTTCCTCAGGCTCCACTGCGAGCCTTATCGTCAGAGCTACTTGACACTAGGGGTCTTGTTACGTCATCGAGGCTGGTGACCTGGTTGGGGAGAGGTAACGCCAAAGCCTCAAGCGATCAGAACACAGTATAAACGAATATCCACGTGGAGAATCTCAAATCCCCACGTGGATATTTTTTATTCTCCACGTGGAGGCGAAACGATTCCTCCGAAGTTTCATTTGATTCCTCCGAAGAATTTTTTCTCGCCCACGTGGATATTTTTTATTTTCCACGTGGGGATTTGAAAATTTCCACGTGGATATTCGAGAAAGGATGGGATCGGACGAATTTCCCCGTAAAGATATGTAAATAGGGATTAGAGGTTAGAGATTAGAAATTAGGGATCGGAGAGCATCGGAAGGATCGAAGAGTTCGGAGGGGGAGAGGTTAGAGGCTAGAGATTAGAGGGCAGGGGTGACACATTATTATAATTATATATAGTGCACTCATCTATGCCTCGCTGGTCCTTATGTGTAGCTCCTGACACTGGAATGTGCGCCGCGAAAAAAACTAGGCTATAAAACTCCCTATGAAGTTTTCTTCCTACATTTGTAACCGTGTTGCACTTGACACTGGAATGTGCGGAAAAATAAATGCATATGAATAATTTGGTTTTTAAATTTTTTTTGCTGACTACAATGGTGATTACACATAGTATGACCACCTTTGCACAACAAAAATCTATAGAAATGCAACAAGTATCTGGCTCCGTATTGATGGCGACCAATCGCAGCCCAGTACCCTTTGCCAACGTCCACGCCATCACTCAGCGAGGTGAGCAGCTCGACACGCTCAGCCAGGTGAGCGACCACATTGGCCGCTTCATCTTCACCTTAGAGGAGGGGCGCGAGTACCGCTTCGTAGCCACCTTTATCGGGATGGAGTGCCAAGAGGTAACGATACTTCCCGAAGAGTACGGCACCGATCGGCCCGTAGTGATCCTGATGCAGGAGAGCACTACTGAGCTGGACGAAGTGCGGGTCGTAGCCGCCCGTCCACTCTTCAAGGTGGATATAGACCGCATAGCCTATAGCGTCAAGGACGACCCCTCGGCTCAGAGCTCTACCCTCCTCGATATGCTGCGCAAGGTGCCACTCGTGACCGTTGATGGGCAAGACAATATACAGGTCAAGGGTTCCTCATCCTTCAAAATCTATATGAACGGCAAGCCATCCAAGATGATGGATCAAGACCCCTCCACCGTGCTACGCTCCATCCCCGCCTCTCTGGTGCAGAACATCGAGGTGATCACCGATCCCGGCGTGAAGTACGATGCTGAGGGAGTAGGTGCCATCCTGAACATTGTGACCGAGAGCAAGGAAGAGATGGAGGGACTGGCAGGCTCTGTGACTGTAGGCACCCACTACACCAACAAGAAGGTAGGCGGCAATGGTAGCCTATCCTTGACTGGCAAGAAGGGGAAGTTTGGCTTCAGCGGCTCGTACAACTTCAACTACATGCCCCACACCACGCAGACCGTCCTAACCACCCGCACCTCCGACGTTGCGCTCAGCCATTCCGATGCCAGTACTGGCAACAACGCCAAGGTACACATGGGCAACCTATCCGCCTCGTACGACATTTCGCCCCGCGACCTCCTCTCGGCGAACCTCTCCCTGATGCGGGTCAACAGCCTATCCCTCTCCAAAGTTACCAGCCACGACTACGCTCCGCAGGACCTTACTATGGCTGCCCCCATCAGCACCACCACGTACGACTCCTCCACCAAGTCGCTCTACAGCACCATCGAGACCTCGGTGGACTACCAGCACTCCACCGATCTGCAGGGCGAGCTGCTCACCCTCTCCTACCGCTATGCTGGCAACCCCACAGAGGCTGATGAGCTAATGAGCATAAACTATCTCATACCCACTGAGCGACTACTCCAGCAACAAACTATCAACCGAGGCAACCTCCACGAACATACTGGACAAATCGACTACGTACGCCCCTTCGGGCAGATGCACACCCTCGAGACTGGTGTGAAGTACATCGCCCGCCTTGGCAATACAGATCCCACCTACCTATTTCGTGTAGGAAGTGAAGGCGAATGGAACTCAGGAGGAGCCTTCGACCAGAAGATTGCCTCAGCTGGAGCGATGCGATACCGTCAGCAGGTCATCGGAGCCTATGCCTCTTATGCTCTTCATGTTGGAGTCTTTGGCTTCAAGACGGGTGTGCGTGGGGAGTATGGACTAAACAATATCTATTACCCAAACAATCCATCGGACAACTTCAAGAACCAGTTCCTCGACTGGGTGCCAGAGGTCAATCTCTCATACAACTTCTCACCAACGCAACAGATCGGCTTCGCATATCGCTTTAATGTAGCACGTCCCAATATCATGCAACTTAATCCGACACGCAATCAAGGAAGTCCCTATGAGATCCAGTACGGGAATCCCAACTTGGAGAATGAGCATCGCCACTCGGGCACACTTTCCTTCAGCACCTTTAGCAATCGATTCATGCTACAAGCTTCGCTCATCGGTCAACTATGCAACAATGCTATAGGCGTCTACAACTTCGCAGACCCCTCGAATCCTAAACTGATCCACTTCACTTGGGGCAATATCGGGCGCAACTGGAGCACCATCCTCACACTCTACAGTTCCTACATGCCTACCCTCTGGCTACGCATCATGGGAGGAGGGATGTATGGCTATCACTCCTTCGAGTCCTTTGGCAAGATCAACAGCACTGCGAACATCTATGCATGGAAGAATGGAGGCTGGGGCGGCCAGTTGTGGTTTCAGGCTATGTTCACACTCCCCAAGAGTTGGTCTGCCACCCTCTCAGGAGGCTACGTACAGCAAGGTGTAGCACTCAATATGGACAACTACAACCTCTGGTGGAACAACGTCAACATCAGCAAGAAATTCCTCAAGGATCTCCTCACCGTAGGTGCCTACGTGCAGAACCCCTTCACGCCTGTAATGAGACTAAACATACATGGGCATGGACCAGGCAATAACGTGACAACTATAGTCTCTCGCAGTAACTTCAGCGTCGGCATCAACCTAACCTACAACTTCGGTCAGATGAAACAGAACGTTTCGAAGGCTCGCCACACAATCGTCAATGACGACCTCAGTACAGGAAGCAACAACACGAATGGTCAAGGTGGCGGAATTACGGAAAGTGTTAAGTAAAGCTCAAAAGGAAGTAAAGACTTGCTACGACGTATATATGAAGCTTCGGAAGGATGACAACCGCACCCATTTCCTCGATGAACTCCGAGAGAAACTCAATAAGAGTATAGTGGAGAGTGACCTGAAAGGTGGCAAGTTCAAAAAGCGGTAAATCAAAAGGGAGATATTCCGGTATTTCGGAATACCTCCCTTCATTCTTTCTTTGATAAGTACTTCCAACTTCTTGGCTATATCATCGGATGTTGAAAGCAGTTCCTTATTACCCTAAACACTGCCCACAAACAGAAAAAAGGAGCAGTAAAACTTCAATGATAACAAAGAAGAGTTTAAGTTAAATCAAAGAAATTCTGCATGTTAGCAATTCAATTATAGATAACTGCGTACTTATGTTGCTGACCTGGAATGTGCGAAGTTAGTCGTATGCGTTGTTAATCTGATTCTGTGTATCTTTGCGCAACCATAGGAGTGTATCGTCAGGACGATGTGCCCTCCCATTTGCATAGCTCCCGAGTAGGGGGCTGACCTTCTATTTCTAACTACACGTATGGATAGTCTGCGAGCTTTTCTCAACGAACTCTTCGTCATACCATCGGTGCCTCAATCGATTATTGTGATCTCACTGGTCTCTCTGGTGGGGTTGCTCTTAGCTCGCATCCGTATAGCCCGTATCTCCCTGGGGGTGACCTTCGTCTTCTTCGTTGGCATCTTGCTCTCCTACTGGGGTATCACGCTAGAGGCGAGGACGCTAGACTTTGGGATGAACTTTGGGTTGATCCTCTTTATCTATGCACTGGGTCTTCAGGTGGGTCCTGCTTTCTTTCCCTCACTCAAGAAGGGTGGCATACGGGACAATATCGACTCGCTCCTCATCGTGGTGGTCGACCTGGCGCTCGTCGTGGCCCTCTTCTTCGTCTCGGAGCTGCCCATCAGCCAGTGGGTCGGCATCATGTCGGGTGCTACGACCAATACGCCGGCGCTAGCTGCGGCGCAGAGTAGTCTGCCGAGTGTCGGTACCGAGGGGCAGAGCATGCTGGCAGAGATGGCACTGGCGTGTGCGATCACCTACCCCTTTGGTGTGGTGGGGGTCATACTAGCGCTCTATGTACTAGCCCCCTTAGCAAAGAAACGTGCCAAGGGACAGTCCGACGAGGAGGAGCGCGCAGCCTTCTTTAGCGAGTACGAGGTGATGAATATGGGGGTCGTCGGCAAGACGATCTCGGAGGTATCACGGATCGCAGGGACGCCCTTTGTAATCAGTCGTATATGGCGTGATGGCAAGGCTATGTCTCCCGACTCCTCGACGCAGCTACAGGAGGGAGATCGCTTGCTAATCGTGTCAGACGAGCGAGAGGTGCCTAGGCTGGAGCTATTCTTCGGTAAGAAGATGGCGAGGGACTGGAACCGCTCTGACATTGATTGGGATAGTGTGGACCAGAGTCTCGTCTCTAGGCGACTCGTCCTCACACGCAAGGAGTACAACGGTGTGCGTCTCAGTGCTTTACATCTGCGCAATGACTATAGGGTCAATGTGACACGTATCGATCGTGCGGGTATCGAGCTGCTTACCTCACCCGACTTGCACCTGCAGCTGGGCGACCGTATGACCGTGGTGGGTACCAAGGAGGCTACCGATGCGGTTGCGGCAAAAATCGGCAACGAGATCAAGGACTTGGACGCTCCCAACCTGCTGGGGCTTTTCATTGGTCTCTTCATCAGCGTTTTCGTCGGTATGATACCTTTCTATATCCCTGGCGTGAGCATGCCTATACGTCTGGGGCTAGCTGGTGGCGGTATCATCATCGGTATCCTTATGGGAGCCTTCGGCCCTCGTATGCATGTGACTACTTATATCACCAATAGTGCCAGTCTACTGGTACGACAGCTGGGACTGATCCTCTACCTTGGCTGTCTGGGGCTCTCGTCGGGCGCAGGCTTCTTTGATATCCTCTTTAGTACTCAAGGGTTGGTATGGCTCGGCTATGGCGCCTTGCTGACGGTGCTACCTATCCTGCTGGTCGGCTGGTATATGCTACGTCGCAAGCGGGGGGACTACGCTACTATGTGCGGGGTGGTGTGTGGTAGCATGGCGAACCCGATGGCTCTGGAGGTGGTCGGCGATAGACTCAAAGGGAGCAGGCACACGGTCGCCTATGCTACGGTTTACCCGCTCGGTATGTTCGTCCGTATCATCACCGCACAGCTACTCATCTTACTCTTTGTATAGCTTATGACAGATACTATAGATACCGCTGAGGCACTCTCTCCTGATCGCCACAAAGGTGAGACGGGGCTCTTGCGTACGGAGCATCTGGTGAAGCGTTACCGCAGTCGTACCGTGGTCAACGATGTCTCTATCGAGCTACGCCAAGGGGAGATCGTCGGACTGCTAGGCCCTAATGGTGCGGGCAAGACAACCACTTTCTATATGACGGTGGGGCTGGTCGTACCTAATGGGGGCAAGATATACCTCAATGAGCAGGACATAACGAAGCTCCCTGTCTATCAGCGTGCCCGCCTCGGAATCGGTTATCTAGCGCAGGAGGCGTCGGTCTTTAGAAAGCTTTCGGTAGAGGACAATATCAAGGCGGTGCTAGAGATGACACCGCTCACACCAGACCAGCAGCGCGAGCGTCTGGAAATGCTGATAGAGGAGTTCGGCCTTCATAAGGTACGCACCAACCAGGGCAACAGGCTCTCGGGGGGTGAGCGTAGGCGTGTCGAGATAGCTCGCTGTCTCGCCATCGATCCCAAGTTTATCATGCTCGACGAGCCCTTTGCTGGTGTCGACCCGATCGCTGTGCAGGACATACAGTCTATCGTGGCTAAGCTCAAGCAGCGCAACATAGGCATCCTGATCACCGACCACAATGTCAATGAGACGCTCAGTATCACCGATCGTGCCTATCTGCTCTTCGAGGGCAAGGTACTCTTTCAGGGTACTGCCGAGCAGCTCGCCGAGAACGCTCTCGTGCGTGAGAAGTACCTCGGACGCGACTTCGTCTTGCGTCGCAAGAGCTTCGCTGATCTCTAGTCTTTGGCACTATTGTTGTGGTGACAATAGGCACGGGTGACGCTCTATTAAAATAGAAATAGTTATCTTTGCGGGTAGCAACATGGTCGACTAGCTTCTATCGGATAGGAGAGAGTCCTCATTGCTGCACCTTTGCGTAATCAATTCACACAACACACACATATACGATATGGCAAATAAAAGAGAACGGCTCTTTGGGGACTTCCCCCCCGTAAGCAAAGAGCAGTGGCTGGAGAAAGTCACAGTCGATCTCAAGGGTGCCTCCTTTGACAAGCGGCTCGTATGGCGTACGCCTGAAGGCTTTAACCTACAGCCTATGTACAGACGCGAAGACATTGCTCAATATGCCTCACGTCTAGCACTACCTGGTGAATACCCCTACGTGCGATCGACGAAGCTAAACAATGAGTGGCTCGTACGCCAAGACATTAAGGTTAAGGATCCCGCCGAGGCAAATGCTAAGGCTCTAGATATACTCAATAAGGGAGTCACTTCCCTAGGGTTCAACATCTCTAAGACGATACTCTCTGCCGAGACCCTAGAGACACTCCTCAAGGGAATAGACCTGACGGCTGTAGAGATCAATCTCTCGACCTGCATCTCGCGTACGGTCGAGCTGGCTGAGCTCTTTGTCGCCTACGTGCAGAAGCATCAGGTCGATGGCGCAGCCGTAAGAGGTGCTATCGAGTACAACCCCTTCAAGCGAGAGCTCATGAAGGGTGTCGTCGACGACAAGCGCTACGACACGCTAGAGCAGCTCTACAACATTGCTAAGCCTATCCCACAGATGCGCCTTTACATCGTAGAGGCCTCGATGCTGAGCAATGCTGGTGCGGGCATCGTCAAGGAGCTCGCCTATGCACTCGCATGGGGGGCGGAGGTGCTCGACCAGATGGTGGCTCGTGGTCACAAGGTCGAGGAGATCGCTCGGAGGATCAAGTTCCACTTCGGCATTAGCTCGAGCTACTTCATGGAGATGGCCAAGTTCCGTGCTGCACGCTGGCTATGGGCCGAGATTATCGGGGCACATGGTGACCAGTACAAGGGCGATGTGGCTAAGATCTGTCAGCACGCTACCACCTCGCAGTGGAATATGACCATCTATGACGCTTATGTCAACCTGCTCCGCTCACAGACGGAGACCATGTCGGCAGCGCTGGGCGGTGTCGACTCGATCACGGTCCTACCTTTCAACATTGCTTACGAGGAGAGCACCGACTTCTCCGAGCGTATCGCACGCAATCAGCAGCTCCTCCTGAGCGAGGAGAGCCACTTCGACAAGGTTGTCGACCCCGCTGCTGGTTCTTACTACATAGAGACGCTAACCAATGTGATTGCCGAGCAGGCTTGGCAGCTCTTTGGTGAGATAAGCGCTAGCGAGGGTGGCTTCGAAAGCTTTGTTACCACGGGCGCACTACAGCGTGATCTCCAGGAGACCAATACACAGCGTCACGCAGCGGTCGCCAAGCGCAAGGAGACCCTACTGGGTACCAACGAATTCCCGAACTTTACGGAGACCGCTCACGAGAAGCTCGCAACGCCCGCTGTCATCACGACTGGCTGCGGTTGCACTGCTGGAGAGCAGCAGGATGGTCTACAGCCCCTCAACTTCGACCGTGGCGCTAATCAGTTTGAGACGCTACGCTTGACGACGGAGCGTGGCAAGCAGCCTATCGTCTTCATGCTGACGATCGGCAATCTTGCGATGAGACTCGCTCGCTCACAGTTCTCGGGCAACTTCTTCGGCTGTGCTGGCTACAAGCTCATCGACAACCTCGGCTTTGAGACAGTCCAAGAGGGTATTGACGCAGCTGTCGCTGCTAAGGCAGACATCGTGGTGCTCTGCTCTAGCGACGATGAGTATGAGACTTACGCTCCTGAGGCGTTCCGTCTACTCGACGGCAGAGCGCAGTTTGTCGTAGCGGGCAATCCCGCCTGTACGGAGCAGCTGCAAGCTCTCGGCATCGAGCACTTTATCCATGTCCGTAGTAACGTGTTGGAGACGCTGCAGCACTTCAACGAGCTCTTTGGACTAGCGTAGTAACCCTCTAAGTAACACACACAAATGACAAAGCCATTATATAAAGAGATTGACCTGAGTCACTCTCAGTTTGGACGCACCGATGCCGCTAAGTGGGGCAAGGAGCATGCTCTAGAGGCGAACTGGACTACGCCAGAGCAGATCAAAGTCAAGCCTGTCTACACGGCTGACGATATAGAGGAGCTAGAGCACCTCGACTACGTGTCAGGTCTGCCTCCATTCCTCCGTGGTCCGTATAGCTTGATGTACCCGTTCCGTCCGTGGACGATACGTCAGTACGCAGGCTTCTCGACGGCTGAGGAGAGTAACGCCTTCTACCGTCGTAACCTTGCGAGTGGTCAGAAGGGACTATCAGTCGCTTTCGACCTCCCGACACACCGTGGTTACGATGCTGACCACCCACGTGTCGTGGGCGATGTGGGTAAGGCGGGCGTCTCTATCTGCTCGCTGGAGGATATGAAGGTACTCTTCGACGGTATCCCCCTAGCCAAGATGTCTGTCTCCATGACGATGAATGGAGCCGTACTGCCGATCCTCGCTTTCTACATCAATGCTGGACTAGAGCAGGGTGCTAAGCTCGAGGAGATGGCCGGCACCATTCAGAACGATATCCTCAAAGAGTTCATGGTGCGCAACACCTACATCTATCCGCCTGAATTCTCGATGAAGATCATCGCCGACATCTTTGAGTACACCTCGCAGAAGATGCCTAAGTTCAACTCTATCTCCATCTCCGGCTACCACATGCAGGAGGCTGGTGCTACGGCCGACATCGAGATCGCCTTCACTATCGCCGACGGTATCGAGTACCTTCGCGCTGGTATCAACGCAGGCATCCCCGTGGACAAGTTTGCACCACGTCTCTCCTTCTTCTGGGGTATCGGCGTCAACCACTTTATGGAGATCGCTAAGATGCGTGCCGCACGTATGCTATGGGCTAAGGTGGTCAAGAGCTTTGGCGCTGAGAATCCTAAGTCGCTCATGCTCCGTACGCACTGCCAGACCTCTGGATGGTCACTCACCGAGCAGGATCCCTACAACAACGTCGGGCGTACCTGTATCGAAGCTATGGCAGCAGCCCTCGGTCACACGCAGTCGCTACACACCAATGCGCTTGATGAGGCGATCGCTTTGCCGACCGACTTCTCAGCTCGTATCGCTCGTAATACGCAGATCTATATCCAGAAGGAGACGCAGGTCTGTCGCTCTATCGATCCATGGGGTGGCTCCTATTATATAGAGACCCTCACGGACGAGATCGCTCACAGAGCTTGGGAGCATATCCAGGAGGTGGAGAAGATCGGTGGTATGGCTAAGGCTATCGAGACTGGCCTCCCCAAGATGCGTATCGAGGAGGCAGCCGCACGTACGCAGGCTCGTATCGACTCCAACCAGCAGGTGATCATCGGTATCAATAAGTACCGCCTAGAGCACGAGGATCCGATCGAGATCCTAGAGATCGACAACACCTCTGTACGTCAGAGCCAGGTAGCTCGTCTAGAGGATCTACGTGCTCATCGTGATGAGCAGGCTGTACAAGCAGCTCTCAAGGAGATCACCGAGTGCGTACGCACCAAGCAGGGCAACCTTCTCGAGCTAGCCGTCAAGGCAGCAGGTCTACGTGCTTCGCTAGGCGAAATATCCGACGCTTGCGAAGAGGTCGTAGGACGATATAGTGCAGTAATTAGAACGATCAGTGGCGTGTATTCAAAAGAATCAGGACATGACAAGCAGCTGGAGTATGCTAAGCAGCTTGCTGCGGAGTTTGCACAGCGTGAGGGGCGTCAGCCTCGTATTATGATTGCCAAGATGGGACAAGACGGTCACGACCGTGGTGCTAAGGTAGTAGCCACTGGCTATGCCGACTGCGGCTTTGATGTCGATATGGGTCCTCTCTTCCAGACCCCTGAGGAGAGTGCTCGTCAGGCTGTCGAGAACGACGTCAACATCCTTGGCGTCAGCTCACTGGCAGCAGGACACAAGACGCTCATCCCGCAGGTCATCGAGGAGCTACGCAAGCTCGGACGTCCTGATATCATCGTCACCGCCGGCGGTGTCATCCCAGCGCAAGACTACGACTTCCTCTACAAGGCAGGCGTCGCAGCTATCTTCGGCCCAGGTACACCTGTCGCCTACTCAGCTGCTAAGTGCCTCGAGATACTTCTCGGCAAGGAAGCATAATACGGCGACGAGATAGTCACCATACGAGACTAATGCATCGTCACTAGTCTCCTCATCAATCGAGTAGGAGGTAAACACTAATCATAGGCGTTTACCTCCTACTTCCTTTTTATTCCTAATCCTCAACACAGACTTTGTCAAACAAACAGACTTTGTCAAACAAAATATCGATTTTGTAAACTGCGGTTTCAAAGGAACGTTGTACCTTTGCTCCAAGAGATGCATAAAAGAAACGTTCTCATTCTCATGTGCTCACGCATTCACAACATATTATTACTCCTCGCTGGCATGCTCCTTGCTGTAGTGGCCACGACGAGTTGTGGCCGCTCCCCTCTAGAGGGGAGTGATGAGGAGTTGACACTCCTCATCAGGTTTTCGCCTATACACCCCTTTCGAACTATAGAAGATCGCGCCCAGCAGGACGCCTACGAGGTAGGCGCTTACAACCCCATCACACTTTTCTTCTACAATGCTGCGGGCGACCCCACCGAGCCTTATCGTGTTGAACTTAAGAGCGCCGAAGATCTTGCTAAGGCAATGGGCGCTGGCTATGAGATCAAGGTGCGCCAAGCCGTCAGCCAAGTCTCTGCCGTCGCTGGGCGTAGCGGTGTCCTGAATCCTACAGCACTAGATGGCATCACCATCGATCAGCTGCAGGAACTAGGTGGGGCTGATGATGCAACCAAAAGCTTCCTACACAGCGTCCCTTACGTAGCTCCAAAGACACCCGTAAAGGCTCTCTCATCAAACAAGCTCACCGTAGAGCTTAAGCCAGTGCCCAACGTAGCACGACTAGAGATCTCTGGTAATATAACTATACCCACAGAGTCACAACAAACGATCGCTGACGAGATCGTTGCCCAGAGGATGAAGACCTATCCTGGTGAAGGCTACTCGTACGTAGCTAGCCCTTGCGAACTCCCGATACGTTATATAACGGACTTCACCATACGAGGCATCTACATCAATAATTATAAGAAGACGCCCAATGCCGCCAACAAGGATCGTGACTCCTTAACTGCTGACAAATATGATCTGACCCGTAAAGTTTGGACAGATCACAACGAGCATATGCACACCCTCTTTGATGCCCTAGGTGGTGTCAAAGATTATACTAAGCAGATGACCGCTGGCAAGGTAGACGCTTATCAGATCTACCCAGGCTCTGCTACAGATCCCGAGGCGCTAGATCATATCATTGTGGAGGTCGAGTACAAGCTACACACCCGTGTCGGTTACTTCGACGCAATGGTTTACAATAAGGATAAAGGCGACTACGTCTACGCTTGTTCTCGTGTAGAGACAAAGCCCGACCAAAAGCTCAGACGCTTCATCACCATACGCAAGTTTCTCGTCACCGAGAGCGGCACCGACCAGTCGCTCGTAGCCTTTGACCCAGGTAAGATATATCGTATCGACCTCAACTACCTCTCTCCGCTCTTCTCGATGAATACCAAGCCTGGTGTTACAACGATAGACGAGAGTGCCATAATCATCCCACGCCGGGAGCGTACCGACGAGCGTCCCGAGGAAGCCTCCGCAGCGGTACACGTAGACGTCTCCGGCTGGACACATATTAATATAGACACCGAACTAGAGTAAACAAAGAACCAAACGAAACGAAGAACGAAATGTAGGGGCGGACCTGCGTGTCCGCCCATATGGCAAACAACGCTCTGACGAGAACGGGCGGACACATAGGTCCGCCCCTACAAATCGCTCCTTCTCCCACCACACTAGACAAATCATCAAACAGAATATTCACTTTAATCAACTAATCAAACTTTATGAAGTACATGAAGATGGCCGCCATCGCCCTGATGGCACTAGCGCTCTTCTCTTGTAAGAACAAGAGCAATGAGCCAAGCGCTGAGGCTTCTGCCCTCAGTCTCCGTATCAACGACTCTCAGCTTCGCGCTATTGAGGGTGAAGTCGCTGGCGGTACAGAGACGAACATCACTGAGAATGTGACGATCAAGCTCTTCCCTAGCGGTCGTGAGATTAATCTTACTCCTACGCAGATTGAGGAGGCTAAGAATCTTACTAAGGGAACGAGAATCACCGTTGGTGAGGTTGTTAAGCAGGTCTCTATCGTCAAGGCTAACGCTGAGATTACTAACGATACTGAGATTACTGCATGGCAGGGCAAGGCTGATAAGTTCACTACGGAGATACCTCTAACAGCTCCTGAGACAACTGTAACTCCAGGTGTAGAGGGTAAGAACACCGTTTACACCGTAGAGCTACAGCCTGTACCTGCTTTCTCACGTGTTGAGGTCGCTGGTGACATCGAGGCTGGAAACTCTGGCAAATTCCCAGAGAATGCTTCTGGTAAGTCTGCTTACAAGTCTATCAAGGTAGAGCAGGTTTACATCAACAACTACCTCCCCACTCGCGCTGGTGATCGTGTTTACTGCGCTGGTAAGGATGGTAAGTTCGAGACAGATCCTCATGCAAATATGTGTGATGTAATCGCAGACCAGGCTTCATTCAAGGCTAAGAGCAAGGTCGCTGGTTACCAGCTCTTCCCTATCAAGAAGGGTGAGGCTGCTGGCGACAAGTTCTATGACCACATCATCCTCCGACTCACGGTAGAGTATAACACAGATGTTGCTAAGGGTTATCCTGCAACTGCACAGACTCGCTATGTCACGATGGTTAAGTTCCAAGATACGGATAATAGCAAGATCACAAGCTTTGAGGCTGGTAAGATCTACAAGCTTGATCTTCAGGAGCTAACCAAGGACTTCACAACTGATGACGAAGGCAACCCAACTGGTCCTGATACTCCAGATCCTGAGCAGGAAGGACAGCACATCCTCGTTGTCAAGGTTAAGTCTTGGACGTGGACGGCTGTCAACATCAAGCCTGACGTCAACGGTGGTTACAAGAAGTAATCACGCCTAAGGCGGAGACTTAACGTACGTCTCCAAGCATAGTATCGCGGCGTGGCTCTCGCTCCACAGCGGGCGGAGCCACGCTAGCGACACTACCTTCACTACTCACTACCTTCACTAGAAGCACTAGAGATTCACAAGAGACGAGACCCACTAGAGAAGCTCTAATCTCTAACTTCTATTCATCCCAGCTCCGCTACCTCCAATGGCAAAGAAAGTACTACTACTTCCCCTCACGGTGCTACTCATGGCGCTACTCTCCTCATGCGTTTATGAGGATCTGAGCAAGTGCCCCGAGCCACGACTGAACTTCGTCTACAATGCAGACGGCAGCGAAAACGTCCTACCCAACTATATACGGGATGGACAGCTATACATATATGATGAGTCTGGAGCGGTATGCTATACGCAACGACTCACACGTCGAGACCTAGCCGAGGGGATTCAGCTGCCCGTCTTGACATTCGCTCAGTACCGAGTCATCGCTTGGGGCAACGTCTCCGACCACTCGCAGATAGCTCACTCCGACAGACTCGCGGAGGCAGACATCACAGCCTTGCCTGACGACAAAGGCATCTACCGAGGCACCGACTCTCTCTACCGTGCTGAGCTTTTGCTCGACCTGCGCAACACACCGCGAGGCGAGTACACCGTACCCTTCTCATCGGCTCATATAGGGCTAGATGTAGTCATCAAGGGTTATGACACATTCCACCCCGGTGCAGGGGCGCCACAGATAGAGATCCTATCGGGCGGTACGCACTACACCTTCGTCGAGCACCCCGCTGGCATACCTTTGCCCGATGCTCACAAACCATTCGTCCCCTATATGGGGCACTCCGAGCGTGACGACATGTATCGCGCACGCTTTGACCTCTTCCGCTTCATCGATGCCGAGGCGCCCGTGCTACGACTCACCGACAGCCAGACCGGCAAAGAGATACGACGCATTGCACTCACCGACTACCTCAAGAGCCACGGTATCTCCTTCGACAAGCTTCACGAGGCCAACCTCCCCCTACTAATTACCTTCACAGGCACACTAGATATAACGATCAACCCCTTCGTGTGGGGCAGTATCAATATCCGTCCTGACAAATATAAATAGAGAAATTAGAGATTAGAAGTTAGAGATTAGAGAGACGAGTAACCCTTTGTCCGTTGCATCAAAGCAAAACGAGTAACCCTTTGTAGGGGCGGACCTATGTGTCCGCCCGTCCCCGTTGAAGCACTGTATGCCTTGTGGGCGGACACGCAGGTCCGCCCCTACAGCGGGTTACACGATCCCTCCTCCCCAATTCGCAAAAAACACAATAGCTATATGACACGTCTGACTACATATACCATTCATATCATTAGCGGCTTGCTACTCGCTCTGCTCACCGCAGGGTGCGTCGCCGACCGCAACGTGAGCGACTGCGTCGCCGAGGGCGATGAGGTCGAGCTCGAGTTCGCTCTCAAAGTGCCAGCGCTAGAGACCTCCCTCCGTCAGCTTAAACCAGAGGAGGAGAGCGCAGTCAAAAGCGTACGAGTATTAGTCTTCAAGACCGACGGCATCACCGATGAGGCTCAGGAGACCTTTGCCTACGAGGCACAAGTCACCACGACCAACTTGACACCCGATGCTGAGGGCGTCACGCGTATCGTCTGTAAGCTCCTAGCTACGGAGAAGCCGATGCGCATCGTCTGTATCGCCAACCACAACGTTCCCGATGGCATTCTCACCGTGGGCACTGCCAAGAAGACCATTCTTGAGAACAATGATGGAATGAAGAAGCCCTTCACACAGCAAGGCTGGAAGACCGACGGCTCGCAACCCATCCCTATGTGGGGTGAGAGCGACAAGCAGCCCGTCAAACCCACCACCAAGTTCAACAGCTGCACCAAGCTCGCTTATGGTAATGCCACTCAGAACAGAAACAACGATGGGGTCATCCACCTCGTTCGTGCGCTAGCTCGTGTCGACGTCGGCGTCAACTTTGAAGCGGATCCCTCCAGCGAGAAGCCCGTTGCAGGTGGCACAGACTTCAAGATCATGTCGGTACGCGTCTACCGCTACGCCACCTCTATGTACGTAGCAGGTACGCAGGAGACCGCTTTCAACTTTGACAATGGGCGTCGCAACGCACTGCCCCATACACCCGCTGATGTCGCCACTGCTGCCGATGCTAATCCGCTCGTCTTCACCGCTCAGACCGCAGAAGATGCCAAGGGTTATGTACGTAACATCTACATCCCCGAGATTGAGAACAAGGACAAGACAAAAGATCAGCGCATCTGCCTTGTCGTCGGTGGTTTCTACAAGGGTGCCAGCAAGGAGACCTACTACCGTGTCGACTTCATACGTACTGAGACCAACGCTTCTGGCAAGAAGACCATAGAGCAGCTAGACATCTTGCGTAACTACCGCTACCGCTTCAACATCACCAAGGTAGCTGGTCCTGGTACAAACAGCCCCGAGGAGGCGCTCATCACCGAGCCGGTCAACATCGCTTACGACTGTCTCGTATGGGACGATGCCGACATCGACAAGATCGTTTACGACGGACAGTACTACCTAGCGGTCTCCAAGGATAAGTTCGATTTTGGTAGGAGTGAGGGCAACGAACCCTTTACCGTGCGTACCAACTGGCCCGAGGGCTACAAGATCGTCGACAAGGACGGCAAGGAGTGGCCTAAGGCTGCCACAGATCTGCAGGGTACTGACAAGTGGGCATACATCTCTCCCACGGGCAGTCAGAAGTTAGTCAACGAAGACATGACCAGTACGGTCAACGTCCTCGCCAACCCGGGTGCCCCTCGCACCATCGCTCCCACAGAGCTCTTCGTCCAGGCCGGTCGCATCAAGTGGCCCCTCAAAATCAACCAATCCAATGAAATAGCCGTCTATATCAGGCTCTACGAGCAAGTGGGTGGGAAGCGTGTACCCACCAATCTGCTAGAGATTAAAAAGGGCGAAACCAAAATAGTTGAAGTTGAGTACACGCCCGGAGCTAACTTAGAACGCCGTGTAACCGATGCGGGTTCTCAATTCTTATGGGAGCGAACAGACGATGGCTCTGTTTCCGGAAAGGCCGTTTATAAAATTACGCCCGATGAAAGTCGCATTGACGAGGAGACGTTTAATCTTATTGCGGCGGCACGCTTCATAGCCGACTTGGACGGAAGGGCCGCCAATGCAGACCTAACCGTTATGCTGCAGGTATATAACGCCATTCCCTATAGATTTGGAGATTTGCATTTGAACATGATCAATTCTACTGAAAATGGCTACGTGTTGGACAACAGAGAGCAAAGCTTCTACATCAAAGCAAATGCTCCCTACCAGCTGATTATTACGTCTATACAAACGAGCCCGAATGATATACAGAGTTTCCAAGATAAAGTGGTAAAGGGTTGGAATGCACGTTCCAATAAACTAGTGCATGAAAGTGTGGGACACCTTTCTGGAGATCGCATTAGTTTTACTCCCTACGACTATACATTCGGGGAAACCGGTATTACTCCTGGAGATGTAACTATTGCGAAGATTACTTTCAACATTGTACCTACAGATCCACAAAAGACATTTGAAACAAAGCAATTTACAATTCTCCTCGCTTCTAGTATTATTCAGCCTACGGCTAACTGCTACATTATCAAGAGGGGAGCTAAACTACCCATTTTGATTCCGGTTTCGGAGCAGATTCTAAAAGCTGCTGAGTGGTATGAGCAGTTTGAAGATGTTATGGAGGCAACCGTAAAGCAACGTGCGAATGGTGCTTCAGGGGATGTCAATGGATTCGATAAAAACGTAATCAATAAATATTTAGCTGACGAAGCTTCAAGGTTGACGCGTTTGGAAGCCACTGATGATAATTGGGAAATTGACTGTCTTTGGTCTACTATCGACCATACCGGAGGGGGACCTGGATTAACATTCAAGAAGGTTCAGATTGAAGGCTTCGGAAAAAGAAACTATATGTCTGTGGCCGTAGATCCCAATTCAGATGACATAGGGAGTGCTGTGCTCGTGGTGAGACGTCCAGGCAATGACGGTGAAATCTTATGGAGTTGGCATATTTGGGTAGTGGATAACTATCCTTGGGAACCGTTACAAGGATCAAAGTCACCGCTGCCCTTTATGAATAGGAACTTGGGGGCACGTTATCAGAAAACGGACAAAAGTCCTATTTATGACCCCAACCAAGCCGGTATGTACTATCAGTTTGGTCGTAAAGATCCGTTCCATCCTTACAATAAGGCTTCGGGTGAGGGTGTTAAGTTGTACCAGAATACAAACCTGATTTTTGACAACCCAGCAATGCAAAAATCAACAATATCATACCAAAAGAGGATTAAGCGTTTGCCCCAACACAACATGCAGACTCTCTTTGAGATGAGTGACCTAAAACGTTTCTGGCGTATGAAGGACTTTGTGCGAGACCCTTCCGGTATGGGCTTCTTTGATAGTTCATTCTCTAATTCGATGGAGTGGGGTCCTTGGGAGTTCCGTAACGAAGCTGGTAATACGGCTTGGCAAGGAACAACTGCTGTGACCACCTATATGGAAGTATCGCGTCGGATATGCAAGAATAAAACTATTAAAACACCTTTCGACCCCTCTCCTTACGGATGGAAGGTGCCTGCAGTAGGGCTCGAATCCAATTATGCGGATTCACGAGGCTTCTATCCCGCGGCTTCTGGTTGCTTTCCACAAGGGGATAGCCGTAAGCTTGAATGGATAAAGGATACTGATAAATATTCTGCATACTCCGTATCCACCCGTATTAACGTGCGGGATATTAATCCCGGAATTCAATATGATTATAGTACAAGGATAATGAACTATAATATGTTGAGGGGTACGAGTACGAATCCGTCGGCGGCTATACCGGTGCGTTGCCGTGTGAATGAAAATGAGTTGGATTACAAGGCGTTTACAGAGGAAGGCTTCTTTCAACGTCGTCGCTAACCGCACCGTCCGTCACGGCACCGCCCGCTAACTGCGGGCACGCCGTGCCGACACAACGTCACCCCGCTCCGCTAACCGAGGCACGCTGTGACGACAAACGACCCGAGGGGGCGCCGCCTGCACATTCGCAGGCAGCGCCCCCTCGCTCGTTACGATGGAGCGGGGCTGTCAAATCGAAATTAGAGGTTAGATACTTGTGGAATTGAGGGCTAACCGCTAACTTCTAACCTCTAAATTCGTACCTTTGTGGCATATCTAAGATACTTATCCTCTTATGACATCAAAAGTTTCAGATCAGCAGTGTACTATCGCGCAGTCGGTAGCTCATCGTTTGCTCGCTATCCAGGCTGTCGAGCTGCGTCCAGACGCACCCTTTACGTGGGCTTCTGGGTGGCTTAGCCCTATTTACTGTGACAACCGCAAGACGCTCTCTTACCCCGAGCATCGCAGCTATATCAAGCAGGCCTTTGCACTTCAGGTGAGCGACCGTTACCCAGATGCTGAGGTGGTGGCTGGTGTTGCCACGGGTGCTATCTCGTGGGGAGCCTTGGTTGCAGACGAGCTGGGGCTGCCCTTCGTCTATGTACGCTCCTCGGCTAAGGATCATGGCAAGCAAAACCTCATCGAGGGCTATCTACCCGAGGGAGCTCGTGTCGTAGTCATCGAGGATCTGATCTCTACGGGCGGCAGCAGTATGAAGGCTGTCGAGGCGCTGCAAGCAGCAGGAGCGCAGGTCGAGGGACTCATGGCGGTCTATACGCATGGCTTCGCTGAGGCCGAGGATCTCTTCGCCAAGGCTGGCGTAGAGATGCGCACCCTGACCGATTACAACGAAGTAATTCGCCAAGCGGTCTCTGCCGGTTACGTCTCTGAGCATGACCTAGAGATGCTTGCTCAGTGGCGCGAGAACCCGAGTCAGTGGGGACGCTAGCATTTACGACATCTTAGCTTACACATCCCATTCCTATGACGATACAAAGCCAACCCGTCGCCTCTACTTATAGCTGTGAGGCGATCTATCGTAAGATTAGCGACCTGACCAATCTTGAGGAGGTCCAGCAGCTCCTAGAGGAGAAGCAGGTCACGGTCTCCTCACTCAGTAGCGATCGCTGCGAGGTGCAGGCGCAGGTGATGAAGTTCCCGGCAAATCTCGCGCTCGTTGTCTCGGAGCGTATCCCCACCGAGGAGGTGCGCTATCAGATCGAGCACGATATGATGCCCGCCAATGTCTCCATACGACTGACTCCCCAAGAAGCTGGAGGTAGCACCTTAGTCGTCTCACTAGATGCTAAGCTCAATCCCTTTGTTGCTGGCATGGTACAGCCCCACCTAGAGGAGGCGGTGCAGTACATTGCCAATATGCTGGGGCAGATGCGTTACGACTCATAGCCCAAAGCTAGAACCAAGGCAAGGATGAAGGGCCTCAGCATAATGCTTTTACCGCTCATGACGCTCCTACTACTGGGGTGTCAAGGTGAGGTGCAGTACGCCACGCCCCTGCGTCCTATACACTATCCGATATACTTCGCCAGTGCCGAGGGGCGGGCGCTCATACCCGTCGGGGGGTACCTGCGTATTACCAAGCCCTCCACAGCAACCTCAGCCATCGGCTTCGGAGGCATCCTGGTCATTCACGGCTTCGCCGGTAGTGGCATGGCCGATTACTACTACGCCTACGACCTCGCTTGCCCTAAGGAGCTGGACCCTACGAATTCACTGATGGTCAATGAGAAGCTTGAGGCGGTCTGTCCGAAGTGTCATAGTCGCTTTAGCATCGTCTATGGCGGGGGGACGCCTGTTCAAGGGCCTGCCCAAAGCCCCCTCCTGCCTTACCGTGTGCTGCCCATCGATGGAGGTATACTGATCACCGCACCTGAGCTATGAGCAAGTTAGTCCGACACTTTCTCAGCCTCCTCGTCTTGTGGAGCCTCCTGGCGACAGTCGTTAGGGCGCAGTCGCGCTACGATTACGACATACCGCTGCCAGCCTTTGACAAAGATCCCAACGAGCTACTCTATCGTGGCGAGACGCTCCACAGCTATCTGATCAATCCCTACACGGGAGCGCTCTATGCAGCACGTCCCGATACGCTCAGCACGCTCTTTCACGATCAGGTCAAAGCGGAGAGCCGCTCCATCGTGATGGCTTACCTAGGCAACTTGCGCTCTCCGTGGGTTGACATGGACTACTTCAACCGATGGCGTCCGCAGCATCGCTTCCTCTACGATCAGACGCTCTCGGGCTTCGTATGGGACGAGTCTAATAGGCTTTTCTATCGCACGAAGACCCCCTTCTCCAAGCTCTTCTATCAGCGCAATGGAGATGCCCAGAGACGCGAAGAGCAGTTTGATGCGACGATCGCCTTCAACCTCAGCAAGCGGATAGCGATGGGAGCCGACTTCAACTACACCTACTCGCCAGGCTACTACATAGGCAATCGCACCAAGAGTTGTGACTATCGGCTCTTTGCGACGCTGACACTAGACCGCTACGAGGCGTACCTCACGGGCGGGGGCAACTTCGCACGTATCACGGAGAATGGCGGTGTCCTCGAGGACGCCTATGTCAATGATCCTACACGGGGCAACTCCGGCAGGCGCAATCTAGAGAGCCACGAGATACCCGTTCGTCAGGCAGAGCACGTCTGGAACGGTATCGACGATGCTCACTTCTTCCTCTCGCATCGCTACAACTTCGGCTCCTATCGTCCTCGCAGTGCTAGCGACTCGCTGACTATCTTTGGCGAGCGCCGTACCGAAGCCGATACGATGCGCTTCGTGCCGATAGCTAGTGTGGGGCATATCTTGAGCTTCAGACAAGGCGTGCATCAGTATGTGAACCGCAACCAAGCCTCCTGGGACCAGTACCCCAACCACTACTCCTACATGCACAAAGGTCCCTCGGGGGCGCTTGACTCGCTCTACGTCTTGCCCGAGGATAGTACCCGACGGTGGCAGCTGGACAATAGCTTCGTCCTCTCGCTCCGTGAAGGTTTCAGACCGTGGGTCAAGTTTGGTCTAGAGGCTTATGTGCGACTAGAAAACAAATACTACTACAACCCCGACTCGCTCTATCAGGAGCGACCTGGGCACAGCACCATGGACGTGGTCGTGGGGGGACGCATAGCACGTACCTCGGGACACTTGCTCAACTTCGATGCACAGCTCGAGAGTACCCTCCTAGGCGAAAACATCGGCTCCATACTGGCGCAAGGCGGTATCAGCACTTCGTTCCGTCTCTGGAGCTTCCCCGTAGGATTGCGTGCCTGGGGCAACTTTGAGAATCGCCGCCCGGACTACTTCATACGGCATTTCCACGGCACCTTCCACCGCTGGGACAGAGACTTCGGCTATGAGCGTCGGCTAGCCTTCGGAGGGCGACTCACGCTCGACAAACTAGGCACTTCGCTGAGTGTCGAGACCGCCACCCTGCAGAACCAGCTCTACTGGACTTCGCAAGGGATCGTCGAGCAGTGTGCTGACCCGATACAGATCCTCTCGGCACGCCTGCAGCACGGCTACAAGTGGGGCTGGCTCGCCTGGAGACTACAAGCTCTCTACCAGCTCTCCACACGTCAGGAGGTGATACCCTTGCCTACGCTCAGCCTCTACGGGGCGCTCTACACAGACTTCTTTTACGCTCGTGTCTTGCGCATCATGCTGGGCGTGGACTGTCGCTGGCATACACGATACTACGCGCCTTACTATGAGCCTGCTGTCATGCAGTTTGTCAATCAGACGGAGACGAAGTATGGCAACTTCCCCCACTTGAATGCTTTCGTCAGCTTTCAGCTCAAGCGAGCACGCTTCTTTGTCGAGTACTACAACCTCGGCGATCTCTTTATCTCTCCCTCGGAGCGCTTCTCCGCAGCGCACTACCCTATCAATCCGCCCGTCGTCCGCCTCGGTGTCTCGCTCGATCTGAATAAGTGATATGCTGGGGTAGCCGATTGCTGTCAAACGAGATTATTGGCGATAGCCACGTGGGAAATGTCAAATCCTCACGTGGCTATTTTTGATTCTCTACGTAGGCGAGAAACGATTCCTCCGAAGTTTCATTTGATTCCTCCGAAGTTTTATTTCACGCCCACGTGGGAAATGTTTTATCTCCACGTGGCGAATCGAGATTTCCCACGTGAGGACGCTCGAAACGTGTAACCCTTTGTAAGGACGCTCGGACGAGTAACCCTTTGTAGGGACGCACGGCTCGTGCGTCCGTCCCCGTTAAAACCACGATGCTGTAACCTTTGATACAACGGACGCACAGACCGTGCGTCCCTACAGCTGGCTACTCGTCTCGCATTGACGGGAGGATTTCTAAAGTTCCAAGGGAGGAAACCCTCATCGGACAGTTGTGATTTCGTATCTTTGTCCCATAAGACGGAGACTGCAGGTGTGGTCTCGTTGCTACATTGACTGCATAACGAAATAGGTGTACCCTGAATGAATACACATCAACGACAGCAAGCGTGGTGGCTCTACGGCGGGCTAATGATCATCTTTGTGGCACTCTTGTGGTGGGTCGCTGCTACTGACCAGGCTATGAGTGGCTCCTCGGAGGCTCTCGTCACGGCTCCTGTAGCTACGACTGAGTCTCTGAGCGAACTTCCTGAGGGGACTTCACTACCCCAGGGGGCTACGACCCTTTCGCCTGCGGGAGAGGCTTCACCGTGGCAATCGTTTGTCGCTTCGGTGCGCGCTCATGCCGCCTCAGACATAGGGATGCTGCTGATCCAGTTGGTCGTCATCCTGCTCGTGGTGCGTGTCGTGGGGTGGCTCTTCGCACGGCTGCGACAGCCGACGGTCATCGGGGAGATTCTTGCTGGTATACTGCTCGGTCCGAGCCTGTTGGGAGCCGTATGGCCTGAAGCGATGGAGACGCTCTTCCCCGTACACAGCTTGGGCAATCTAGAGCTACTCAGTCAGTTCGGACTGATCCTCTTCATGTTTACCATCGGTATGGAGCTGCGTATGAAAGACCTCAAGGGTCAGGCGCAGCAAGCTTTCGTCATTAGCCAGTCGGGGATTATCATTCCGTTTATCCTAGGCATCCTGCTCACTTATGGGCTCTATAGTCGCCCTGAGCTACTGAGCGAGGGGAGTAGCTTCTTGTCGCTCGCCCTCTTTGTGGGCATCTCGCTCAGCATCACCGCCTTCCCCGTCTTGGCGCGTATCATCCAGGAGCGCTCGCTCTCGCATAGTCACCTAGGACGCTTGGCGCTCTCGACCGCAGCCATGGGAGACATCGTGGCGTGGCTCATGCTGGCAGCCATTATGGCGGTCAGCCAAGGGGGAAGCTTCACGAGTGCCCTCTACAATATGCTCTTCCTGGCACTCTATCTGGCGGTTATCTTTGGTATCTTGCGACCACTCTTCGGGCTCCTCGGGCGGCGTGTGAGACATCGCGAGGTGCTCTCCAAGTCGCTCATGGGACTCATCTTCATCCTCCTCATGGCGAGCGCCTACTTCACTGAAATCATGAGTATGCACGCCCTCTTTGGCGCCTTTATGCTGGGGCTTATCATGCCAGAGAACCTAGACTTCCGAGTGATTGTCAAGGAGAAAGTTGAGGACCTAGCCCTCCTGCTCCTCCTGCCACTCTTCTTCGTTAGCTCAGGCTTGCGCACAGAGCTGGGATTGGTCAATACGCCTCAGCTGTGGGCGCTCTTTGGGATCTTCACACTCGTGGCGGTTGTCGGCAAAATGGGCGGCACCTACTTAGCAGCGCGAAGCTGCGGCATACAAAGTCGCGAAAGCCTTTACCTAGGTGCTTATATGAACACCCGAGGGCTGATGGAGCTGGTTGTACTGCGTATCGGACTCGACCTAGGAGTCCTCTCGACGGTCCTCTTTACGATCCTCGTGATGATGACACTCGTGACGACGATCATGACCGCTCCGACGCTGCAGCTGATCGACTGGCTCCTCAAGAAGAAGAAAACACCGCAGAGCTTGGAGCATGCGACAGGTCAAGTGCTCATCTCCTTCGGTCGTGCCGAGACGGGCGTCACGCTCCTTGAGTTCTTCCATAGGCTCTGTGGCGGCACCTCTCCACAGGTAGCTTGTACGCTGATGCACGTTACCACCGATACAGACATTAGCACGATCGATGCGGATCACTACTACGCCAGTAGCTTTGCCGCACCGATGGAGATGGCCAAGCAGCTAGACCTCTCCGTGGAGCGTAAGTATGAGATCGCGGAGTCGGTCCCTGAGGCGGTTCTCTCGCACGCGAATCATATCCAGAGCAACTTGCTGCTCCTCGGGGCAAGTGTTAACCTCTCACAAGACAAGAAAGATCGCGACCTGGTCGCTTATAGCGATAAGCTCACCCGTCGGTGGAAAGTTGTGACTGGTCGCCGTCGTCAAGCGAAGAAAGAGCAGAGCTCGCACTCCTTTGAGGAGATTATCGCCACCTTTGCTCATGAAGCGCCTTGCTCGGTCGGTATCTATGTGGACAATGGCCAGACCCCGATAGCGCATCCGCTCGTGCTGATGCAGCGACCTGAGGATCGGGAGCTACTACTCGTTGCCGAGCAGGTGTCAGAGCGTGCCGATAGCCCGATCACGCTGATGCCGCTCTCGTCACATCTCGCCAAGCCTGAGACAGAGCTGACGGATCGTGTGTCGTGGAGCCGAGAGACCTTTGCTGAGCAGGTCGATCTGAGTGCTTACGACTTCGCACTCATTGCTTACGATGCGTGGGCAGCCCTCACGCCAGCACAGCAAGAGCTACTCCAGCAGTTACCCTCTTACCTCATTCTAGACATTGACGAGGCGACCATCGAGTTGCCGACGATACATCGTCCTACTACGGGAGCCGTCTCTTATCTTGGTAAAGTATCTTAACGATGAAACGTGAGAAAGGCACTCCTCGCCAAGTGAAGCCAAAGCAGATCACACCGCTCTGGGCGCAGCAAGACCCGTGGCTCGCGCCCTACTATGAGACGATCGCTGCATGGCAAAGCTATATCGCAGCGCGTCGGCAGCTGCTTGTCGGCTCGCAGAGCCTCTCGAGCTGGGCGTGTGGACACCTTTACTTTGGGCTGCATCGCACAGAGTCGGGGTGGACACTGCGTGAATATGCGCCAGCAGCTAAGGCAGTCTACCTACTCTGCGACGCTAACCAGTGGCGTCAAGATCCGATCTATCGATATGTTGCTAATGAGGAGCGGCCAGGTGAGTGGCTCCTCAAGCTACCCGCCACAGCGCTGCATCATCTAGACTACTACAAGCTCCTTATCTGCACCGACGATGAGGAGCTAGAGCGCATACCAGCCTACGCACATTATGTGGTGCAGGATCCGCGTGACTACACCTTCTGCGCTCGTGTCTGGGCGCCCGAAGAGCCGTACCTAATGCAGGCGCCAGCACCTGAGCGTCCCGACACCTTGCTCATCTATGAGTGCCACATAGGGATGAGTGGCGAGGAGATGGGCGTGGCGAGCTACGAGCAGTTTCGCACGGAGCGACTGCCCTACATCGTCTCGGCGGGCTACAACACGCTCCAGATCATGGCGGTGCAGGAGCACCCGTACTACGGTTCGTACGGCTATCACGTCTCCAACTTCTTTGCTCCGTCCAGTCGCTTCGGTACGCCCGACGACCTCAAGCGCCTGGTCGATGAGGCGCACGCTTTGGGCCTTTACGTCATTATGGACTTAGTTCACTCGCATGCCGTGCGCAACGAAGCTGAGGGCTTGGCTCGCTACGATGGCACGCGGACGCTCTTCTTTCACGAGGGGAGCCGTGGAGAGCACCCGCAGTGGGACTCGCTCTGCTTTGATTACGGCCGTGGCGAGGTGGTCCACTACCTTCTCTCCAACTGCCACTACTGGCTCACGGAGTATGGCTTCGATGGCTTCCGCTTCGACGGGGTCACCTCGATGCTTTACGAGGATCACGGCTTGGAGCGACCTTTCCTCACCTATGAGGACTACTATAATGGCCATGTAGACCGAGATGCGCTGACCTATCTGACGCTCGCCAACGAGCTGATCCACGCTGTCAAGCCCGCAGCGACTACCATCGCCGAGGAGGTGAGCGGACTGCCGGGACTGTGCGAAAGCCAAGCCTCCGATGGGTACGGCTTTGACTACCGCCTGGCGATGAATGTGCCAGACTACTGGATCAAGCTGATCAAAGAGCAGCCCGACGAAGCGTGGAATCCGGAGAATATGTGGTACGAACTGCGCAATCACCGTCCTACGGAGCGAACGATCTCCTACGCTGAGAGCCATGATCAGGCACTCGTCGGAGACAAGACCATCATCTTCCGACTCATCGACAGCGATATGTACTGGCATATGCAGCAGAGCGACTACAACGATCGGGTGATGCGTGGCATAGCGCTCTGCAATATGATCCGTCTGATGACCTTCGCCACGATGTGTGGCGGTTATCTCACCTTTATGGGCAATGAGTTTGGTCACCCCGAGTGGATTGACTTCCCTCGTGAGGGCAATGGTTACTCTTACCAGTACGCTCGTCGTCAGTGGTCACTGCGGGACAATGACTTACTGCGCTACAAGCAGCTAGCGCACTTTGACAAAGGGATGCTCTCGCTCTGTAGCTTGACGCCCCGCTTTGCAGAGCTCTCGGACTACTGCTACCACAGTCACACGGAGCGACAGGTTATCGTCTTCATGCGGGGTGACGGCTACCTCTTTGCCTTCAACTTTAGCCCCACGGAGAGCTACGTCGACTACCCCATCGAGGGCGTGCCCGCGGGACAGTATATGCTACTCCTCGACAGCGATGCGGTCGCCTGCGGAGGCTTCGGACGTATCGATGCCAGTGTCACGCATCACACTCGCACCACCGCCGAGGGTGGCACCGAGCTACGACTCTATCTGCCCTCCCGCTCAGCACAGGTCTACAGCCACAAGCCGTAACAGCGGTAAAACAACACGAGTAACCCTTTGCTTTCTAAGTTCATATGCAAGTAAAAAGCGAAGTTTTTTCTCGTTTCGGAAGTTCGGTCGACTTCTCTTCGGGTGAACCGCTCAGCGGGGTGGGGGCTTCCACCGTAGGGGCGGACCTATGTGTCCGCCCGTCCTCACCTGAGCGTAGTCTATTCTGCGGGCGGACACG
>ENA-OPEA01000081-OPEA01000081.1-human-gut-metagenome-genome-assembly--contig:-NODE-81-length-59217-cov-8.464623_pt1 | contig 59217 bp, 45 predicted proteins | sample MGYA00241623_ERZ501509 | MGnify/ENA primary metagenome ERZ501509 (study PRJEB25962, sample SAMEA2042571) | human gut metagenome | biome: human gut; feature: human-associated habitat; material: faeces... | reverse complement strand
TCTCAAATTGTACTTTTCGTTTTGTAGAATTGTACTTTTCGTTTTGCGAACCATACACGGAGGAAATCGAAATTTCCCACGTAGGAAAAAACTTTTTCCTACGTAGGGACGAAATAAAACTTCGGAGGAATCAAACGAAACTTCGGAGGAAATGATTCTCGCCTACGTGGAGAATAAAAAATAGCCACGTGGGGATTTGAAATTTTCCACGTGGCTATTGAATTAGAGGTTAGAAATTAGAGACGGGTAACAATTTGTAGGGCGGCACGAGTATGTTTAGTGCGAGGGCGTCGGTACAGATCGTTACACGTGAGCTTTGCGAAATCTTGGCGAGGCTATGAGGTGTTGTTGCATATTAGTATCTTTGCATAAGATAAGAAGAGTAGGCATCTGACGGAAGCTTGCTACGTAAGTCAGCGACTGCCGATGCGGAGGAGCCGCTCTTCACACAGATACACACGACATCATGAACGCTAGCGAATACCCTATACTCTCGCAGATTGATACACCTCATCAGTTACGTCAACTCCCTCTCTCTCAGCTCTCAGAGCTGTGCCGTGAGTTGCGCCGCTATGAGCTGGAGGTGCTCTCACACGTGCCGGGCCACCTGGGCTCTAGCCTAGGTGCGGTAGAGCTCACGGTGGCTCTACACTACGTCTGCCGTACTCCTTACGATCGCATCGTCTGGGATGTGGGGCATCAGGCTTATGGGCATAAGATCTTGACCGGGCGTCGAGATCGCTTTGAGATGCTACGACAGTGGGGCGGGCTCTCGGGCTTTCCGCTACCGAGCGAGAGTGAGTACGACACCTTCCCCGCAGGGCACGCCTCGAACTCTATCTCCGCAGCTCTTGGTATGGCGATCGCTGCTAAGCTCAAGCAGGAGGAGCGTCACGTTGTGGCTGTCATTGGTGATGGCTCGATGACGGGTGGACTAGCTTTCGAGGGGCTCAACAATGCCAGCTCTTATCCCAATGATCTGCTTGTGGTGGTCAATGACAATAACATGTCGATCGATGCCAATGTGGGCGGGCTCAACAAGTATCTCGTCGACCTTAACACCAGCCACGCCTATAACACGATCCGCTACGACCTCTACCGAGGCTTGCGACAGATGAACCTGATGAGTGATCGTCGCAAGAAAAACATCCAGCGGATCAACAACAGTGTCAAGTCGCTCTTGACACAAAACCACTCCTCCTTCTTTGACGGCCTAGGGATCCGCTACTTCGGGCCCGTCGATGGCCATGACGTAGAGCATCTCGTGGAGACGCTCCGACGTATCCTCCCGATGCGGGGACCGAAGATCCTACACCTCAGGACAATCAAGGGTAAAGGGTACAAACCGGCTGAGGAGAATGCGACCGTATGGCACGCTCCTGGATGCTTTGACGTGAAGACGGGGGAGCGCATCAAGAGCGAGCGAGGCGCCCACCCACCGAAGTTTCAAGATGTCTTTGGGAAGACGCTCACCGAGCTCGCAGCCGAGGACAAGCGGATTGTGGGGATCACGCCAGCCATGCCTTCGGGCAGTTCGCTGAGTGTGATGATGCAAGCTTTTCCTGAGCGCAGCTACGATGTGGGTATTGCAGAGGCGCATGCGGTGACCTTTAGCGCAGGAATGGCGCGTGAGGGGATGATCCCGTTTTGTGTAATCTACTCCTCATTCTTGCAGCGTGCTTACGATCAGCTTATTCACGATGTAGCTCTGCCGGGCTACCACGTAGTCCTCTGCATCGATCGTGCCGGCTTGGTCGGGCAGGATGGAGCGACCCATCAGGGAGCCTTTGACCTGGCGTATCTCTGTACTATCCCGAATATGACAGTGGCAGCTCCGATGAATGAACACTACCTGCGTCATCTGATGCGCACCGCTTACGAAGGGCAGGAGGGGCCAATGGCGATCCGCTACCCGCGTGGCGAGGGATCGCTAGTCGACTGGCACTGTCCGGCTGAGCTCCTCCCGATAGGCAAGGGGCGTGTACTGCACGAGGGTGGACGTATCGCTCTGCTCTCTATCGGCACCATCGGCGTGACCGCAGAGGAGGTGCGTGAGCGTCTGCTCGCTGAGGGTATTGAAGTAGCGCACTATGACTTGATTTTTGCGAAGCCTCTAGACGAAGAGCTAATCACAACGGCACTAGAGAGGTACGACCGCATTGCCACGCTTGAGGAGGGTACGCTCATCGGGGGCGTAGGTGAGCGGATCGCTGCCTTAGCTCAGCGTCAGGGCTTCCGAGGGCGGATGATCCATTTCGGTTTGCCCGACACGTTTATCGAGCAAGGCACTGTTGCCGAGCAGCGCCGCTACTGTGGCATTGATGTCGACACTATATATAATAGAATCAAAGCTGAGCTATGCGAATAGTTATTGCTGGAGCTGGCGAGGTGGGAACCCATCTTGCCTACAGGCTATCGGGCGAAGAGCAGCAGTCCACGACACTCATTGACTCTGACAAGGAGCTACTGCGTCGTGTACAGCGCAAGTTCGATGCTTATACGATCGTGGGTGACCCGACGAAGCTGGAGGATCTGCAGCTGACGGAGGTGCATGACTGCGATCTCTTTGTCAGCGTGATGCCTGGCGAGGCGGAGAATCTACTCGCCTGTATGCTTGCTGCACAGCTTGGTGCCAAGCGCACTATCGCCCGTATTAATAACCACCGCTACCTGGCGGAGCACTATCGTCGCTTCTTCGGGAGTCTCGGTGTGGATCAGCTAATTTATCCAGAGGAGCTAGCCGCTGAGGAGATAGCCAACAGCTTCAAGCACCCCTGGGCGAGAGTCTATGTGGAGCTGCTCAATGGGGCTTTCGTCCTTGTGGGCGTCAAGGTACGCAAGGGTAGTATCCTCGTGGGGCGTCCGCTGAGCTGGACGAAGGGTTTGGACGACAAAGCCTTTCACGTGGTCTCTATCAAGCGCGGAGAGGAGACGCTCATACCTGATGGTCAGACAGTCATAGAGCATGGTGATGTGGTCTTCTTCACCTGTCTCAATAAAGATATAGATCTCGTCCGCCAGTACTGCGACAAGGATCTACGTCCTATCAAGAGGGTGGTCATCCTCGGGGGGAGCCTCATAGCGCTTCGCACCGTCTCCAAGGCACCGAGTAATATCGACTTCCACCTTATCGAGCGTGATCTAGAGCGCATCAAGGAGATCGAAGATGAGATCCCCTCCAATGTCAAGCTTTACGATGGCGATGGACGTGACCTCAACCTTATCTCCGAGATAGGACTAGACGAGGAGAGTATCTTTGTGGCGCTAACGGAGAACTCGGAGACGAACATCCTTGCTTGTCTCGCTGCTAAGCGCTTTCAAGTGGCTAAGACGATTGCTAAAGAGGAGAACATTGACTACATACCCCTTGCCGAGAAGCTCGACATCGGTACGATCATCAATAAGAAGGTGATCGCTGCGGGCAACATCTTTCACGCGCTCCTCGGCTCTGACACGAAGTCTATCAAGTCGCTCACCATCGCTCACACCGATGTGGCGGAGCTGCAAGCTAAGAGCGGATCTGCCATCACGGAGCGTCCGGTCAAAGAGCTGGACCTACCGAAGGGGATCACCCTCGGAGGTCTGGTGCGTAACGGCGTGCCGATGCTGATCGACGGTAATATGGAGATACAGCCCTACGACAGTGTCGTGGTCTTCTGTACCAATACGCCTATGGAGCAACTCTCTAAGCTCTTTGACTAAAGCTCCATAGCTATCTAATACCTCTAATCCTTTTTTTGACTCAATCAAGCTCATGAGACGTATCAATCTTCCCTTCGTGGGGAGCATCGTGGGGGGGATCTGTCTGATCGAGTGTATCTTTCTCTTCCTCAGTATCGTCGTATCGCTCATCATGCGGGACTACACCGTAGTACCACTTCTAGTCACGCTAGGCATAGCACTGCTGGTGGGCATAGTGCTACTCCTCTGTGGACGGCTGAAGCATAGTGACAAACTCGGGCGTCGTGAGGCTATGCTCGCCGTATCGATGACGTGGCTGGTGGTGGCACTGATCGGTATGATCCCCTTCCTCGTGGGAGGCTATCTGCCACGCTTTAGTAATGCGTTCTTTGAGTCGGTCTCGGGCTTTACCACTACGGGCGCCTCGACCTTTACTTCTGTGGAGCATCTCCCTAAGGGGATCCTCTTCTGGCGCTCGATCATGCAGTGGCAGGGTGGCATCGGGGTCGTCGTCTTCTCTCTGGCGCTGAGTCCTGTGCTGGGCAAAGACATCGGACTCCTCTATCAAGCCGAGGTGACGGGCGTAGATCATGACCGCTTTATGCCACGCATCAAGGAGGTCGCTATACGACTGGCAGCTGTCTACACGCTCCTGACGATCGTGCTGATCTTGCTGCTACGGCTCACGCCGATACCTTTGTTCGATGCTACTTGCATGGCTTTAACTTGTCTCTCGACAGGTGGATTTTCGATCTATGATCAGCCCTTTGAGGTGATCAATAGTCCGTACTTTGAGACGATACTGATGATCTTTATGGTGATCGGTGGCCTTAACATGACACTGATTTACTTCGCTTTCAAGGGGCAGGTCAAGCAACTCTTCAAGGACGAGCAGACGCGCTGGTTCCTCGGCATCATCCTTGTCACAGCTATGCTCGTGACCCTACACCTTGTCATCAGCCAGATACAGCCTCATCTAGGGAAAGCTATCCGCGACGCTTTTTTCCAGATTGTCTCGCTCATCTCTACCACGGGTTATGTCTATGCGGACTATGGTAGCTGGGGACCCTTCTTTATGCTGTGCGGACTCTTCGTCATGCTCATCTGTGGCTGTGCGGGGTCCACGGCGGGAGGTCTCAAGGTGATCCGCTTCGTCATCATGTCGAAGACACTCCCCAAGGAAATCGCTCATCGCGTCTCTCCAAATCTTGTGGCTCCACTACGGATCAATGGCAAGAGCGTCCCTGATGAAGCGGTCTACAAGGTGATGGGCTTCTTCTTTGGTTACATCGCGCTCATCTTCCTAGGCACCTTCTGTCTCACCTTCACGGGCAATGACTTCATCTCCGCTGGCACGGCCTCTGTCTCGGCCATCGGCAACGTGGGACCTGCCTTTGGTGACTATGTTTTCAACTTTTCGAGCGCTTCTTCTTTTGACCTGTTTGTGCTGAGCTTCCTCATGTTGGCAGGTCGTCTCGAGCTCTTTACCGTGCTGAGTCTCTTCGCACCAGCATTCTGGCGTCGCTAGTCTCTTACTAGCGTGGCGCAAGACGGTAGAGTACGAAGGAGATGCCTAGGTAAACCAAGTTCGGCAGCCAAGCTGCGACCATTGGCGACATAGCCCCCGTAACCGCAAAGGAGGAGGTGACCGTCATGAAGAGGATGTAGAGGAAGCTGAGCGACAGTCCCACAGCGAGGGCTAGCCCCATGCCGCCCTTGCGCTTGCGAGCCGAGAGCGAGACGCCCATGAGCGTCAGTATGAAGGAGGCGGGGATCATCGCGATGCGCTTGTGTAGCTCGATAGCGTAGAGCTGTGTCGCTGCACCTCTCATACGTTGCTGCTGTATGGAGCGGTATAGCTGTGGCGTGGTGAGCATCTCGACATCTCCCTCGGTGACGAGGAAGTCCTTTGGCGTGATCGGGATGATCGTGTCTAGCTGATTGCCCCTAAGGAGCGAGTCTTGTCTCTCACCGAAGTATGTGATCGTATAGTCCTGCAGCTGCCAGTTGTGGAGGGTGTCGTAGACAATGCTATTCGCCATCATACGGCTCTTGAGATCTTTACCCTCAAAGCGATCCATCGAAAAGGTATACCCGACCTTGCTCTCATCATTGTAATAGGACATAAACATAAAGGTCTCAGGTGCCACCTGCATCTGGATCGCATTAGCGTAGGTGATGCGCTTGTCCTTGATATATCTATTCTGAAAGTCTATTCTAATGCGATTGCCTGGAGGTATGACGAAGCTACTCAAGAGGAAAGTCAGTATCGCAATCACGGCAGCGCCTAGCATGTACGGCTTGAGGAGTCGTCGGAAGCTCACACCGCAGCTTAGGATTGCAATGATCTCACTATTCTCTGCCAGACGCGAGGTCACATAGATGACCGCTATGAAGACAAAGAGTGGACTAAAGAGGTTCGCATAGTAAGGGACGAAGTTAGCGTAGTAGTCCCATATGATAGCTCGTAGTGGCACCTCTGGCTGTAGGAGCTTGTCTAGCTTTTCGGTCACGTCGAAGGCTATCGCCACCGCCAAGATCAGGACAATGGAGAAAAAATAGGTAGCCAAGAACTGGGTGAAGATGTACCTATCGACCGTAGAGATTACCTTGCGACGCATCTGTCTCTCTAGATGTTAGATCTTTACATAGTAGCTTGTGCCCTCGGGAGGAGATCCTTCCGAGGGCTTTGGGATGAATCAGCTTCCAAGCTGGTCATGAGCCTACTACTTAGCATAGCTCACGGCACGAGTCTCACGGATCACCGTAATCTTGACCTGCCCTGGGTAGGTCATCTCGGTCTGTATCTTGTGAGCAATGTCTGCCGATAGCGTTTCGGTGGCCTGATCGTCGATCTCTTCGGCTCCGACGATGACACGTAGCTCACGACCCGCTTGGATCGCATAGGTCTTGACCACACCTGGATAAGAGAGTGCCAGCTGCTCGAGGTCTTTAAGACGCTTGATGTACGCCTCGACGATCTCATGACGAGCCCCTGGTCTAGCACCGCTTATCGAGTCACATATCTGCACGATAGGCGCTAGGAGCGTCTCCATCTCTATCTCTTCATGGTGAGCACCGACAGCGTTGCAGATGTCGGGCTTCTCCTTGTACTTCTCACAAAGCTTCATGCCGAGGATAGCGTGTGGTAGCTCAGGCTCCTCGTCAGACACCTTGCCAATGTCGTGTAACAAGCCGGCACGACGAGCTTTCTTAGCATTAAGCCCCAGCTCAGAAGCCATCGTAGCACAGAGATTGGCCGTCTCACGAGCATGCTGCAGTAGGTTCTGCCCATAGGAGGAGCGATACTTCATCTTGCCCACTAGACGTACCAGCTCAGGGTGCATACCATGGATACCGAGGTCGATGATCGTCCTCTTGCCCGTCTCGATGATCTCCTCCTCGATCTGCTTGCTCACACGATCTACCACCTCCTCAATGCGAGCCGGGTGGATACGTCCGTCCTGTACCAGTTGATGCAGAGCTAGGCGAGCTACCTCACGGCGCACAGGGTCAAAGGCTGAGAGCACGATAGCCTCTGGCGTATCGTCTACGATGATCTCCACACCCGTGGCAGCCTCGAGAGCTCGTATGTTACGTCCCTCACGACCGATGATGCGTCCCTTGACCTCGTCATTGTCTATATGAAAGACTGAGACAGAGTTCTCCACGGAGGTCTCCGTAGCGATGCGCTGTATCGTCGCTACGATGAGTCGTCGAGCTTCTTGCGAAGCATTCATCTTAGCCTCTTCGATCACCTCCGCTGTGTAGGCAGCCGCTTGATCACGAGCCTCTAGGCGCAGAGACTCGATGAGCTGCTCGCGAGCTTGGGTAGCGGATAGTCCACCTATCTCCTCCAGCTTAGCTTGCTGGCTGAGGATGGCCGCATTTAGCTCCTCTTGCTTCTGAGCGACTAGCTGCTCCTGCTGTGCCATCTGCTTGCGCTCATGCTCTAGATCAGACGAAGCATCTTCTAGTTGCTTGGTACGTGCTGTGAGCGTCTGTTCCAGCTGCTGTAGGGTCGTCTCTCGACTCTGCACCTGTGCTGTGCGATCTGCTAAGCGCTCCTCCAGCTCTCCCTTGAGCTGCAAGGCGTACTCCTTGGCTTCGATCATCTTCTGCTGCTTGAGTATCTCGGCATCCTGCTGAGCTTTCTCTAGGATGCTGTCAGCCTCACGTAGTTCTTTCTTTTTTGTCTTATGTGCCTCGAGAATAACCTTGTCGGCACTCTCCTGAGCCTCCTGCAGGATGCGCTCCGCTCGCTGCTTATGGAGTCGCATCACTACAACCCATACGATGCCCCCACCGATGATGAGAGCCAACAATATGAGTAAACTAAATAGGTATATGCTAATCTGCATAAATCGTTCTTACTAAAGTGTGTATATCTAATCAGTCACAAAGTCTCCGCCATGATCGATAGAGATACAGACTCACCTTACTGAGAGATGTCCCAGTGGTCAAACGTATAGATTCGAGCGACAGATCTAGTCCTTTCTGAAAAAGGAAAGAGACGCCCTCCTTAGCCTACAACTGTCGCTCTAGAAGGCTATTTACCTCAGAGAGACGCTTCAGTAGCTCTGTCGTGTCTTTACTCTCTTTGAGCACCTCGCACTGCACGGCGATATCCACGGCCGCCATAAGCCAGTGAAGCTGCTCCTCGCTCTCTGCGGGCTGTGGGTAAGCAGCACGATACTTCTTGACGAGAGCTGATATCGTATGCTGTGCACGACGATAGTAAGGCTCCTCGCTGCGTGGCACGTCAATGGGGATAGCGATACCATCGACCAGTAGCGTGATGCTCTGCATCTCGCTCTGACGATGCTCTAGACTGTTGCTATGCTGATCCATTTGTGCCATTAGTGTGGCTGAGTTGTAGCTGTACTATGTTGTAGCTCTAGGAGAGCTATACTTTGGTCCATTCGTTTGATCATCTGGGACAGTCGCTCCTTAGCGATGCCCATATCAGTACCACTGACGATAAGTGCGCGCGCCATCAAGAGTTGCCGGTTGCGACTCTCGAGTCCCTCCAGCTCATCACACTGCTCACTGAGCCGTGCCTTGAGGTCTGCTATCTCCCTGCGCTGCGTCTCGATCTCTTGTTGCAGCGCATTCCGCTGCTCGATGAGTCGCAGAGCATTTTGGTAGAGTGCATCCACCTGTAGTTGCTCGTCGTGCGTCATTTCGTCACCATGTGTATCACAAAGGTACAGAAAAAAAAGACTCGTCCTAATAATTTGTCTCAGCCCCCTACATCGGGCTACCTTACTTGCATGATTTAGGCGTACGAGACGACGTAAACAAAAGGTCCCTACGAGGGCGTGTATGCTCTCGTAGGGACTCTTCATTTATTTATTGTATAGCTACCACTAAATGAGTGTAGCCAGTGGTCACTTCTCTAGCTTCTCTAGCTCCACTAGATTACGATCTTTGTCATAGATCTTGTAGTCTAGGAGTGCTACATCTTGATCTTCGATCAGCTTGATGTTTTTGGAGTATTTCTTCTTCCACTTAGTAAAGATAGAAGATCCCAAGAGGGGAGCCTTCTTGATATAAGCGACGACGTAGGGATGTAGATGCATGGCAAAGTTGCGAATGGGCTTGTCGCCAGAGGTCAGCTGGGCTATGATCTCCTCTAGATCATCTGTAAAGGTGATGGAGGTCTTGATCTTTCCCGAGCCTTGACAGGTAGGACAGGTCTCCTCGGTGCGTATGATGGTAGCCTGGCGTACGCGCTGTCGTGTGATCTGCATGAGTCCGAACTTGCTCAGAGGAAGTATCTTGTGGGTAGCTCGGTCATTTGCCATAAGCTTCACCATGTGCTCGTATAGCTCCTTGTTGTGAGCTGCTTCATTCATATCGATGAAGTCGATTACGATGATTCCTCCGAGATCTCGCAGTCTGATCTGTCGGGCTATGAGGTCTGCGACGGCCATATTGACATCAAAGGCGGTCTCCTCTTGTCCAGAGGTCCTACGAGCCTTCTTGCTACTATTGACGTCGATGACGTGCATAGCCTCGGTTTGCTCGATGATGATGTTGGCTCCATTGCGTAGGGTGACTTTGCGCCCGAAGAGAGTCTTCTTTTGCTTTGTCACACCACAAGCATCAAAGAGAGGGCGCTTACTGTCATCCTCATAGAGCGTGACGATCTGCTCTCTACCTGGGTCGATGTCTGCTACGTAACCTCTGAGCTCCTTGTAGTAGTCTGGATCGTTGACGATGATCTTCGTAAAGGTCTTGTTGTAGGAGTCTCGGATAAGGTTGATAGCACGATTTCGCTCCTCATAAATCTGTGTAGGAGCCTTGGCACGAACCAACTTCTTGATACTTGTCTCGAATCGATCTATCAGATCCATCATCTCCTCGACGAGCTCTTGGGTCTTTTTCCCAGCTGCTTGCGTTCGGATGATGGCTCCGTAGCCACTCTTGATGACACTCTGCACGATCGTCTTAAGCCTCGTACGCTCCTCCGTGGAGCGTATCTCGCTAGAGATGGCTACCTGATCGCTAAAGGGTACTAGGACTAGAAATCGACCCGCTATGGAGAGCTCTGCAGAGAGACTAGGTCCTTTCGTCCCGAAGGCTTCACGTGTTACCTTGACGAGGATCTTGTCACCCTTCTTGAGTCCCGAGTTGATGATATTGCCATCCTTAGGAAGGGGGGTACCTTCTTTGACTTTGTCAATGGGGGGTACCTTCTTCTTTTCCGCTATATCTTCTAATAAGTGAGTTGTCGCTCCAAATACTTTGCCTAGATCATTGTAGTGAAGGAAGCCGTTTTTCATGGGGCCTATGTTGACGAAGGCGGCGTTATTGCCTCTGACGACATTGTCTACCTCGCCAAGCAGGATGTCTCCGACAGCGTAACGGATATTTCGATTCTCCGTCCGTAGCTCTACGAGCTCGTCATCTTCGAGCACTGCCATAGACACCTCTTTGGGCTTTACATCGATGATTAGTTCACTATTCACGGTGTCTCAAATAATCTGTGCATTAATAGATTGGAAACGTGTAGAGGTCTAGTATGACCCGCCTCTTCTCTTCTCCGTCTCACAGCTACGTCGTGCCACTGCACTGACCCGAGCTGGTGAGCTCTCGAAGTACCTAATCGCTACACCTCTACTGAGAGTAGCTGGTCTCTATGCGCATCTCGATGGCGACTCTTGAGCGAGTCTATAGATACACAGAGAGGGGAGATCTACAGATGCTGCCGTAGCACTCGTATCACGGGCGATCCCTTCTTATTAGTCTGCTGATTGATGCGACAGACCTCGGCAGATGCCCGTGAGGGGTGACTACTGCAGGGTGATGGGATGAGTTGCTATGCAACAAAGCCATCCACAACCAGCCTCTCATCGGTGAGAGGTCGATTATGGCGGCTTGCTTGGTACGTTTCGTTCGTCACGATTAGATTGCCATACATATTACGATGGCTATCTAGAGTGTAGACTATGACTCCCCTGGACGATCTGCTCGTCCTAGGAGGGATCACATACGGTCGTCCTCGACCGCTTGTCTACTACTTCTTCTTATGACGGTTCTTACGTAGTCTCTTCTTACGCTTGTGCGTCGACATCTTGCGACGCTTGTGCTTCTTACCGTTTGGCATAATTGTTTCTTTTGAATTGGTCTATATTGGATCCAAGGTCATGAGGTCCGTAGCTAGCCACTACTACGATGGAGCGACCGTTGTCGTCCTCAGGACTATCTGCCTCGACTCACCCCCTGGGATACTATTTGATTATGGCTGTGAATGCTTTCGAAGGCTTGAACGTGGGAACCTTGCGGGCTGGTACGATGATCGTCGTCTGCTTGGAGATGTTGCGTGCAGTCTTCTCTGCGCGCTCCTTAACGACGAAACTACCGAAGCCTCTGAGGTAGACATTGTCTCCCTGGCTCATGGCGTTCTTGACTGTATCCATAAAGGCCTCTACAACCTGCAGGACCTCCTGTCGGTCTAAGCCTGTCGTGTCGGCTATACTCTTTACAACTTCTGCTTTAGTCATGTATTCTTAAGTAATGGGTCTTATAATGATTTGCGATGAGGCGTCATGCTACCACTCCGAGAGCGCACGCACGGTGGATAAATATACAAAAAGCAACTCACACCAACCTGCTCTGACGTAAAAAAAGCGGAGGAGTGCTCTCGATTTCGTCCAAGAACACTCCTCTTCTTTTTTGATATATGCTCGCTCGTGGTATCAGCCTTGTGTCATAAAGCGACTTGGAGGAAAGGGAGGTGGCTGGCAAGGCTCTCTATGTAGCCCCTAGGGGAGTCGAACCCCTCTTTCCAGGATGAAAACCTGGCGTCCTAACCGATAGACGAAAGGGCCAAATCGTGCGCCAGTATCCTTAATGTAGAGTTATATCCTCAGCGAACTGATACAGTATTGCGATGTGTCGTCGTAGACTAGAGAGATTTGAGGTGAAGAGCCATCTTAGACTTCAGATTCGCAGCCTTATTGCGATGGATGATATTCTTACGAGCTAGACGATCTAGCGTAGAATACACCTTCGGCAAAGCCTGCTCAGCTTCCTGACGATCGGTCATAGCACGAAACTGCTTGACCATCGTACGCGACGTCTTGCTCGCATAGCGATTGCGAAGGCGACGTGTGGAACTCTGACGGATTCTCTTCAGCGTTGATTTATGATTTGCCATTCTTGTGATACTTAATTACTTGGTGTACTATCGATATGCGAGACTCGCTACGCGAAGTACTTCATATCAACTATTACTTGTAGCCCCTAGGGGAATCGAACCCCTATTTTCAGAATGAGAATCTGACGTCCTAACCGTTAGACGAAAGGGCCAGCAACTACTTGTAAACTGCCACCGATTGTTCGGCTCTCAGGCAATTGTGATGCAAAGGTAATACAAATTTTTCTTCTGACAAAAGATTCTCGCAAGAAAATATCCCAAAAGACTTCGTTTATCACAGAAAAAGCAGCTCAGCAGGCTGATAGTCACACTCTTACGAAATGTTTGGTCAAGACAAACTTTCTATCTCAAGTCACGGCCCCAAAGGAGCTTCTCGCGGATGACCTGGGCATACGGCTTGTGCGAGAGACGTAGCAGGTGGGCTCGCTTGTCACTCTTGCGGGCGACGATCTCGACACCACAGTCGTAGACTCGCAGATTACCATCGATTACAATGGAGAAAGTGGGGTGTAGCGAAGAGACTCTCATCGTCAGCACACTGGTGTCGGGGAAGATGAGCGGAGCCATGTTGAGCGTATGAGGTGCTATAGGCACTAGCAGCAAGGTCTGACACTGAGGAGTCACGATAGGGCCTCCTAGGCTAAGCGCATAGGCGGTCGAGCCGGAGGGAGTGCTCACGACCAAGCCGTCGGCAGCGTACTCAGCCAGCAAGTTGCCGTCTAGATCTACGCGTATCTTGATGATAGATCCTGTCTCTCGTTTTTGCACCGCCAGATCATTGAGCGCAGTGCCGACATGCTCTCCCGCCACACTCACATCGATCAGCGAGCGGGTCTCTATATCGTACTGTCCAGCCAGCAGATCATCGAGGTGATGCAGAGCTTCCTGTGGCTCCATCTCGGTCATAAAGCCGAGGTGCCCGCAGTTGATCGCCCATATAGGCAGCTCCACGTCTCTCAGCTTGTGCACAGCTCTCAGGAGCGTACCGTCACCTCCGAGACTTAGAGCTATGTCGCCATAGGGCGTTTCTCCGCCTAGTCGCATCTGCAGATAACCCTCCGGGATGCCCGCAAGCTGCAGTGCCTCCCAAAGCGGAGCCTCTATATAAAGGTCTACACCATGCTCTGCCAGTGCTGTCAGTAGTGCTGTCACATCGTCCGTGAGACGCATCGTAGCGTGGCTACCATATACTGCTATCGTATTTATCTTATGCCTATCCATCGGGGCTGTCTGATTGCATCGCTACAAAAGTACCGAAAAGAGGGCAGATCCCCAAAGAGGAGCCTCCCACAAAAGGATCGAGCGTTTAGAGCTCACTCGATCATAAAGAGCTTGGCCGATATGCGCACCCACTCGTGGATCTTCTTGACCTGGACGACCCGAGCGTAAAACTCTTTGCCAGCATCCATCAGCCGTGATATGACCAGATTGAGTTCTTGGGGCACATAGCCTATGCGGTGCTCCTCGTAGTAGATGGCGATGGCGTTTTCGTCGTGCTCGTTTTGCGGCTGTCGTACCATACGTAGCACTGTGTCAGGCAGTAGCGTAGGGTAAAGCTCCTGTACGATAGGGCAGAAGGAGGTCCCAGCGACTACAATGTCTAGGAGGAAGATCTCCCGCTTGGGTAGTCCTAATGCGTTGATTCCTTCAGTTCCAATGAGCGCTAGTAGCTCTGGGCTGACTGGTATGATCTCGTGACTCATAGGTTATGTGACTTATATTCCTCCATGAGTGTGACGATCGTCTGCTGCTCCTTCTCGCTCGTCTGGAGCTCCTGTATGATCGCTTCTAGCTCAGCTTGCTTCTTTAGGATCGCTACGGGGCTTGACAGTAACTCTTTCTGATCAAAAGGAAAGCTCTCCGACCGCTTGGCTATTCTAATCTCGAGGGTGCTCTTCTTCTCTTGCAGTTTTTCGACTTCTGCCAAGAGTGCCTCTGGGTCTGAGGGGAGCTCCTCTTGGGGCTTCTCTTTGTTCAGTAGGGCCAACAGAGCTCGTAGCTGAGGCAGGTCTCCGATCTGATAAGCCTTTACGGTGATCAGAAAGAGTCGCTTATCCTCCTCTGTGTAGTGTGGGTTAAGGTCAGGGTGGAGTCGCTTGACGAGGGCCTTGTAGATCTCCTTGAGCTCTTTAGTCTCTTGGGAAGATAGGTGCGGTCTGTCCCAATACTCCTTGGCAGCCTTGAGCTGAGCCAGCTTTTTCTCCAGCAGCTGATGAAACTCTAGCCGCTGCTGCGCCATCTGCTTGTCTATCTCGACGAGGTCGGGTGCTTCGTCACGATTGATGTAAGCCTGTAGGAGTGAGCGCCTCAAGCGGAGCGTAGCTAGGGAGAGCCCTAGCCGTAACTGGGTGTAGAGCAACTTGCCGAAGTAGTGCATATAGAGCGCAGAGAGGTGAGGCGCCTCGTGATCCGTCATCTCTTGATACTGGGAGACGAGTGCCGTGTAGGCTACGACGAGTGTCTCGTACTGCTCCCGAAGCCTCTGATACTCTGGAGAGCATGCTAGCGGGTTCATGTCTGTCATCGCATTCCGTCTGTTAGAGCTAATCTGTGGACTAAGGTAACGTTTTTAGGGGAAAGGCAAATATCCTGAGTGCCTCCACAGCAGGCCAATCGTGTTAAGAAAAGTCTGTGTCGGGTAGCAAAAGACGTTTGCAAAAAAAAAAGTGTAGACTACTGTAGGGGCCTGTGTCAAGATTCTGACGTCAGCGGGTGCTCACTACTTACACTTTTCCTCACCGATAGAGGGTGGTAGGGTCATGGCGCCGTAGCTCTGTAGGAGCGTCCGCCCTACGGGACATAGCCAGCAGCGACGTGGCTCACAGTAGCTCCCGTAGAGCTCTAGGAGTGCCTGCGTGTCATAAGCACTGCGGGGGTGCAATCCCTCGTGGACGAAGCGACGCACGACGCTATTGCGCTCTGCGGGGAGGTCGTGTGCACTCATCAGCGAGTCGCTCACTAAGGAGAGACCAAGCAGGTCACGCTCCTTCGTGAGGTAGTACTGAAGCGGTATGACCACATTGATCGCAATGCTCTCGATGGTAGCACGTCCTATGGTGCCGAGCTGTGCATGCGACTCGCTCCCCCAGTGGTAGTGTCGCTGCCAGTAGTCGGAGGGGGTCACCATGAGTAGCTGCTCGAGATGGGCCAACGAGGATGTGCGGAGCAGCTCGCCTGGCAGATTGGCACTATGGTAGTACAGCGCTGCTAGATAGGAAAGCCGACGATGCGGGAAGGCGCTCGGGCGCAGTCGTAGCATACGGATGGTGCCAGGCGGTAGGGGTGACAGGTGGTACTTATGTGCTAGGAAGGTAAACTCCTCTCCCAGTCGCTCCCTATACTGATCTACTTCTGGAGAGATTGGGTCACTCTCTAGCAGTCCGCCCATGCCTAGGAGGAGCGCCTCGAGGGCTAGAGGCGAGCTCTTGTGCTTGAGTAGGATCGAGGGGGAGAGCCGGCGAGCGATCTGCTCGAAAGCATCGTTATTTACTTTGGCTCCTAGGTAACGCATCAGGAAGAGGTGTGTTACCGCTGCTAGATCTCCCTTGAAAAAGCTCATCGCTGCCTCTATCTGCTGACACTTCTTGTCCAGTCGTTCATGCGTAAGCTGTGCAAACCAGTCGTCCTGCACCTCCTCGGGAAGCTGGCTACAAGCCTCCCCGCAGCGCGGTATCTGCGGAGCCTCGGTGAGTTGCTGCGCTATGGCCAGCAAGTCAGGATTGATCTGCATACGGCAGGTGATAGGCGGCGTGCCAGCCTGCAGAGAGATGGGACCATCGTCCTGCAGTACGATATGTAGCAGTACATTATTGTAAGCTGGGTCTAGCTGGTGCCCATGGCGTAGCCAGTCTGTCGTATGGCAATGTATCTCGCCATTGCCCGCCCAGGTCAGGGAGCCTATACGCAGCTTAAGATTGCTAAAGTCGGGCCCGCCATTGGTATTGTATCGTCCCGGGTCGATGACGATCGGTGTCACCCCCTTGGGGATGCAGGGATGTGGCTCGAAGGTGAGCGACTCGTAGAGCCTATTGCCCCATATCTGGTGTAGCCACGTCTCCTGCATCGTCTATGTGGTCAGATCAGATGTAGTCCTGTCCAGCCTCTATCTCCACATCGGTGACATAGTTCTTGATACTCTGCTCCGCCTCACGCTTGCAGATGAGCAGCACGTTGCCATGCTTAGCGATGATACAGTCGTCGACGCCTTGCACGACTGCCAGGAGGTCTGGGTCATCGATGTAGAGGATATTATTCATCGACTCGTAGAATTGGGTCTTCTCGTGATTTGTCACATTGCCCGTCTGATCCTTGGAGCTCTGATCATAGAGAGCTCCCCAGGTGCCTAGGTCAGCCCAGCCAAAGGTCGCGGGAGTGACCAGCACATTGTCCGCTTTTTCCAAGACCCCGTAGTCGATGGATATACTAGGGCAGTATGGATAGATCTCCTCGATCGCCTCTTGCTCACGGGCGGTGCCGAAGTCGCTAGCCCGCTCGGTAAAGAGTCTGCTCACCTCGGGCATATACTTGGCAAAAGCATCGAGGATCGTCTTGACGTGCCAGACGAACATACCACTGTTCCAGAGGAACTCGCCACAGGAGACAAATATCTCGGCCATCTCACGATTGGGCTTTTCGGTAAAGACCTTCACCTTGTGATACTGTCCGTCGAGAGGCATCTCGCTAGAGTCCACCTGTATGTACCCGTATCCCGTCTCGGGCGCTGTGGGCTTGATGCCTAGCGTCAGGAGGTAAGGGTGTAGCGCTGCAAAGCGGAGCGACTGGCTGACGGTCTGGACGAAGTTGTCCTCATTCATAATGATATGATCTGAAGCCGCCACAACGATCGAAGCCTTAGGGTCTCGCTGCTGGATATGGTAGCAGGCGTAAGCGATACATGGGGCTGTGTTGCGTCGTAAAGGCTCGGTGAGGACCTGGTCTCGCTTGAGCCCTGGAAGCTGCTCGAGAGTCAGATCGACGTAGTCGGCATGGGTGACGATGTAAATATGATCCTCAGGGACGATCCGTAGGAACCGCTTGTAAGTGTCCTGTAGGAGTGAACTTCCCGTGCCGAAGAAGTCTAGAAATTGCTTGGGTCGTGACTGACGTGAGATAGGCCAAAAGCGACTCCCCACCCCGCCACTCATGATGACACAATAGTAATGCTCCATGAGAATTGAGTTGTATTGAGTTTGCTGTTACAAAGCTACTAATAAAAAGGGTGCCACGCAATGAGAGAGGCATGCTCGGCTCATGCTGCGTCCGTTGTGTCAAAGGTTACAGCATCGCGGTTTTTAACGGAGACGGATGCCCTCCGACTCGACACTGGCGTGCGTCCTTACAGCGGGTCACGCGTGTCGGGCGAACTACCTTATATAATAGAGCAAATAGCTCGGAAGGATCGTCCCATACTCATGGGACGAATTTGTCCCACCCGCATTGGGACGAAAAAATCCCCACGGAGGGATTTTCAAATTTCCAGGTAGGAATTTTGAAATATCCAGGTGGAAAAGGAAAATTCTCCACGTGGGCGTGAAATGAAACTTCGGAGGAATCAAACGATATGTCCGAGGAATTGTTTCTCGCCTACGTGGAGAATAAAAAATAGCCACGTGGAGATTTCAGATTTTCCACGTGGCTATTGGTCTGTTGGGTCGTTCGGGGGACGGAGTTTGTGTCTATCGCTTGCCCGAGGCGTCGATCTTGAGGAAGAGCGCAAGCATCAGTGAGAAGCCCCAGAGCGAGGAGCCTCCATAGCTGAAGAAGGGGAGCGGGATGCCGATGACGGGCACTAGCCCCAGCACCATACCCACATTGACCATAAGGTGAAAGAGTAGGACGCACGCTAGGCAGTACCCATAGACCCGCCCGAAGGTGGAGGGGTGTTGCTCCGCTCGCCACATGATGCGTAGGATCATAGCGAGGAAGAGTAGAAGCAGACCGACGGATCCCGCAAAGCCTTGCTCCTCGCCGATGGTGCAGAAGATGAAGTCGGTGTCTTGCTCGGGGACATACTTGAGCTTCGTCTGGGTGCCCTGGAGGAACCCTTTGCCTGTGAGTCCGCCTGAACCGATGGCGATCTTTGCCTGATCCACATTGTACCCAGCTCCGCGTGGATCCTGCTCGATGCCGAGGGATACCGCTATACGGGTCTGCTGATGCGGTGCGAGGATGTCATTGTAGACGTACTCTACCGAGAGCGAGAAGGCCAGCAAGCCTAAGCTGGCTAAGCCGACTAAGAGGTAGGAGCGGGAGTAATGCAACAAAGCGCGACCGAAGCAGAAGAGGATGATGCAGCTCATCAGTACTAAGGCGACATAGCTGTAATCGATCTGCAGCCAGCGCAGAGAGATATACATACCGACGAAGTATACGGCGGTGACGATCCACAAGATGCGCCGCTCACGTGGCTTCCACCGTACGATGCTACTGAGGTAGAGGATCGTAGCTGCTGAGATGATGCTACAGATGAGGAGCCGACTAGCGTCGGTCGCACCCCAGCTCACGTCGGCCAGCATGAGTGACACCACAAAGAGCGTCACCGCTAGCGAGGCGAGTAGAAGGAAGGCTCCTGAGAGTCCCTCACGATAGAGTGCTAAGAAGAAGGCGCAGAAGACGAGTGCCGACCCTGTCTCGCTCTGCAGGATAATGATCGCCATGGGCAAGAGGATGATCGCAAAGACCTCTAGATAGCCGCGCAGGGTGGTGAGCTTGAACTCGGGACGATTGAGCCAGTAGGCGAGCATGAGTGCGGTACCGAGCTTGGCAAACTCTGCGGGCTGCACCCTGACGGGACCTATGACGAGCCACGAGCGGGAGCCTTTGATGTCAGGTGCCACGATAGCAGTTACGATGAGCAGGAGTATAAAGGCGATGTATAGGTATGGCGCCCCAGACTCAAAGAGATCTTCGTCGATGAGGAGCACGATCCCGCCTAGCCCCAGAGCTAGAGAGATCCATATGAGCTGCTGCATCGGTCGGCCTCCCATCTCTAGCAGATGACCCGGCGTGAAGTCGTACGTGGCGCCACAGATAGCGAGCCACCCTCCAGCTACCATCAGGAGATAGAGGATGATGAGCGGCCAGTCAAGGCGCATCAGTAGGTTGCTACGTCGCTGCTTACTAAGGTATGGCATGCTGCTTGTTGGTTCTTAGGTGTCGTGTGTGTAGAAGATCTTCTGTCGGCTGATCTGCTCCACAATGGCTTGAGAAGCCCCTGAGAGCTCGCCATCACGTAGGTAGTACTCCATCATGACGCGCCCGATAGGTACGCCGTATATGGCTCCGAAGCCTCCGTTCTCAACATAGACGCTGATCGCCACTTTGGGGTCTTCGAGAGGAGCAAAGCCGATGAAGGCGGAGTGGTCTTTGCCAAAGCGGTTTTCGGCTGTACCGGTCTTACCGCATACGTTGATTTCGCCTGGAGCAAAGTTAGCCCGACGACAAGTGCCCGCTAGGACGGCGCCGTGCATCCCCTGTGCGATCTCCTCCCAGTAACCTGGCGAGACGATCGTATGGTGCGGTGTCCTATAGATGGAGTCTAGTGGGGAGTGCTCGATCTTGCGGACGACATGGGGCTTGTAGTAGTACCCTCTATTGGCGATGGTAGCTGCGAGGTTTGCCATCTGGAGGGGGGTGAGCAACACCTCGCCCTGACCGATGGAGAGGGAGATGATGGTGGAGGAGTTCCAGCGTCGATAGACGCGATCGTAGACGGAGCTATTGGGTATGAAGCCACGGTTCTCGCCCGCTAGGTCGACGCCAAGCTTGTAGCCGAAGCCAAAGTCTACCATATAGTCTCGCCACTTATTGAGCGCATCCTGCACGCTGGGGTAGCGTGTGCGATCGTCTAGTAGGAAGTGCAGTCCCCAGCAGAAGTAAGCGTTGCAAGAGGTGGTTAGCGCACTGCGCAGATTGAGCGGGGAGGCATGACCGTGGCAGGCGGGACGTCCTCGCATACGAGGATACCCATGAGCACAGGAGAGGAGCGTGGAGGGGGTGACGAGATGCTCCTGAAGCATCAAGGCGCCCATGGCGGGCTTGAAGGTAGAGCCGGGGGGGTAGGTACCCATGATGGCTCGGTTGAAGAGAGGCTTGCCCTCCTGTAGGACTAGCTGCTGGTGTGCCTTGCCTAAGCTCTTGCCTTGCAGCAGGCGCACGTCGTAGGAGGGTGAAGAGACGAGACAGAGCACTTCGCCACTCTTGGGCTCGATCATGACGATAGCACCACGCTTGCCTTGCAGGAGCTTTTCGCCTAGGCTCTGCAAACCTATGTCGATGCTGAGGGTCAGATCTTCGCCAGGGATCGCCTCGATGTCGTCAGCACCGTCGTTGTAGCTCCCCTGGATCCTACCACGAGCGTCTCGGAGCAGGAGGTTGACACCATTGCGCCCTCGTAAGATGCTGTCGTAGGTGCGCTCGACGCCACTCTTGCCTACATATTGTCCGAGAGCGAGGGTGCTATCGGCTTTGAGCTCCTCGGGACTGGACTCGCCTAGGTATCCGAGTAGCAGTGCGGCATTGGGCTGGTCGGAGCGACGTACAGCGCGGGGACGAAGTGTGAAGCCTGGTAGACGGAAGAGCTGCTCCTGTATGAAGCCCGCCTCTTCGCTGGTGAGCTGTGACCAGAAGAGTTGCGGAGTAAAGGGCGAGTAGCCGGGATTGATCGAGCGATCCCGCAGTGCCGTCATGCGATCCTTGAGCTCGAGCTCGGAGGTGTGGAGGAGGCTGGACAGTAGAGGCATGTCGAGGGTGTCGGCGAGCTCTTTTGTAGTGACGAGGAGGTCGTAGGCTGGCTCGTTGTAGACGAGTAGCGTCCCTTTGCGGTCATAGATGACGCCTCGGTCAGGGAAGATGACCTCTTCATAAAGAGCATTGCGCATAGCGCGCTCTTTGTACTCTGAGCTTACGAGCTGCAGATAGCCGAGCCGTATGACATATAGCACCACGATGCTTATAGCGATCATCGGGAGGACGGCGATGCGTAGTCGATGGCGTGAACGCTCCATATATTTATCCGCTAGCTCTGATGCCGTGGCAGGTGCTCGAGGAAGAGCATCTGCAGGATCATCACGATGAGATAGGTCAGGAGCATACTACTACCCATCCTGAGAAAGTAATAGCCCCAGTCGAAGCCGCGCAGTGAGTCTAGCGTGAAGAGGACAAACTGATGGATCGCGACCATCTCTAGGATAACGAGCCAGATGCCCCAACCATGTATGCGCATGGAAGGAGCGCGGCGTAAGTTGCTCTCGACATCTACGGCAGGAGCTAGGAGGTAGTTGCGTAGGAAGCCGACGAGCGTCAAGGAGGCCATGTGTAGCCCTGGGGTGCCACTGAGGAGATCGACGGAGAGTCCGACGAGTGCTCCGACGAGTGTGAGCCACTCTCGCGGAGTATCTACGCTAAAGAGTAGTAGCGCAAAGAGATAGACCGAGGGGGTCGCATAGCGAAAGAGCTGTATGTAGTTAAAGACCTCGACCTGTAGCAGTACTAGTAGTACGATGCCTAGGGTGGTCCATATCATTTGTAGTCTCATAGATCCTCTTTGCTCTCTTGCTTCTCTTGGTTCTTGGGCTTCTCTTGGTTCTTGGGCTCCTCTAGGTTCTTAGGTTCCTCTAGATTGATCGTATAGCCACCCGTTATCACATAGACGTGGTGTAGCTGCCCGAAGTCTGTCGCGAGAAGCACAGGGAGCTCCTTGCGATAGGTCAGGGGCGTACCCTCAGCGCCTTCGCCCTCTAGTCTGCCGATCACCATGCCTGGCGGAAAGATCGCAGAGTAGCCACTCGTCACGAGCGTGTCCCCGACGGCTAGATGCGCATGCTTGGGCAAGCCCCGCACGATGCTCTCCGAGGGAGAGAGCTTTTGTCGCCACGAGAGATTTCCCACATGCCTTTCGCGTAGTGTCATACAGCTGAGGGTCAGGCTCTCGTTGATGAGCGGTACGACCGTAGCGTAGCGAGCCCCTACCTGAGCAACGATGCCTACGACACCGCTCTGGGAGACGACCCCCATATTGGGCTTGATGCCGTCACGAGCGCCACGATCTATGGTCATCATATTGTTTGCCTTGAGATAGGTCAAGCTGACGACCCGTGCCGTCACAAAGGTAAAGCTAGGCTCCTCCCGCACGATGGTGTCTAAGGTGTCTAAAGGTGTCAGCACCTGTGGTACAACGGTGTCTGCGAGGAAGTATTCGAACTGCCTCTGCAGGGAGAGGTAGCGCCCTTCGAGCGCTGCCAGCTGTGCCGTGAGCTGCTGGTTCTGCTGCTGTAGCGATAAGTAGGAGCGCCAGCGTGACCCCTCGGTATGAATCCTCCCCACGACAGACGAACTGGCAGCCGCTCCCACGAATGAGTGGTAGAGACTGCCATGAAAGAGTAGGAGCAAGGCGACCGCCTCACATACCACTAGGAGCACCCAGTGCAGGTTCGCACGAAGGAGTTCGAGGAGACGACGCATGGTTATCTCTTATTGCTATAGTGCCACGTGACTACCCTCTAGTGAATGAGAAAGTTGTAACTATCTACATTCTTGAGCGCCTTGTCGGTACCCATAGCTACAGCGCGTAGTGGATCCTCGGGGACGTTGAACTGTATCGCGAAGCGACGTGTCAGTCTATCCGCCAGACCACGCAGGAGTGCACCACCGCCTGTCAGGGAAATACCGTTTTGCGTCACGTCGGAGTAGAGCTCAGGAGGCGTACTCTCTAGTGTCTTGAGGATAGCGCTCTCGATCTTGACTATAGACTTGTCGAGACACTGAGCGATCTCCTGATAGGAGACGCTGATCTGTCGTGGCAGAGAGTCCATCAGGTCGGCACTCGTGACGATAAAGTCTTCCGGAGCGTTGTCTAGCTCAGCGAGAGCACTACCTACCTCGATCTTGATCTGCTCTGCGGTACGCTCACCGACACGTACATTGTGCTTCTGGCGCATGTACTCCATAATGTCGTGGGTGAACTCGTCACCGGCTACACGTATCGACTGCTTAGAGGAGATACCACCGAGCGAGATGACAGCTATCTCGGTCGTACCACCGCCTATGTCGACTACCATGTTGCCCTCAGGGGCGAGGACATCTATGCCGATGCCTATAGCGGCAGCCATCGACTCATAGAGCATATAGACGTCACGACCGCCAGCGTGCTCGCTCGAGTCCTTGACGGCGCGTATCTCTACTTCAGTACTGCCCGAGGGTACACTGACTACCATACGTAGTGAGGGGGAGAAGAGCGAGTGCGACTTCTTATTGATCTGCTTGACCATACCTCGGATCATCTTCTCGGCTGCGTCAAAGTCCGCTATGACGCCATCTCTGAGAGGACGCACCGAGCGAATGTACTCGTGTCCCTTCTCATAGATCTCTCGCGCCTTCGTACCCACGGCAATCACCTCGTCGTTGCGCCGATCGAAAGCGATGACACTAGGCTCATCGAAGACGATCTTCCCATCCTTCATTATAATCGTATTAGCTGTGCCGAGGTCAATAGCTAATTCTTGTCGTAGTTTGAATAGTCCCATATATTGTTTGGTTGTGACTAATGATTAATGTCTAAAGTGGCGAATACCTGTCGTCACCATGGCAACGCCCTGCTCGTTGCACGCGTCGATGCTCTCCTGGTCTCGTATCGATCCTCCAGGCTGTACGATTGCCGTGATGCCGGCTGTGGCTGCTAGATCCACACAGTCACGGAAGGGGAAGAAAGCGTCGCTCGCCAGGACAGCCCCCTTGAGATCAAAGCCAAAGGTGTGCGCCTTCTGGATCGCTTGTCTGAGAGCAGAAACACGAGAAGTCTGGCCGATGCCTGTCGCTAGTAGTTGGCTGTCACGGACGATAGCCAGCGCATTGCTCTTGCAGTACTTGACGATGCTCTCGGCCATACGGATGTCTGCCATCTCATCTTCGGAGGGCGTAGCCTCCGTGACAGATGTGTAGACGACTGGCTCGGAGAGTATGTCAGGGGTCTGTACCAAGTAGCCACCCGCAGCTGTGCGGATGCTGTCTAGGTCGGGTAGGGGAGCTTTCTGTAGTAGGAGGATGCGCTTCGACTTCTGACCCAATATCTGCAAAGCTTCGGTGTCAAAGTCTGGAGCTATGAGTACCTCAAAGAAGATATGCGAGATCTGCTCTGCTGTCTCCTTGTCGATTGCTCTATTGGCCACTAGGATACCGCCAAAGGCAGACTCCGTGTCCGCCTCATAAGCTGCTTGCCAAGCCTCCGAGATCGTCTCGCGTGAAGCGATACCGCACGGGTTGGTGTGCTTGAGTACCGCAAAGGTGGGCGCTTCGAACTCCTGAATGAGATGCACGGCAGCGTCTAGATCCTGTAGGTTGTTGTAGGATAGCTCCTTGCCTTGTAGCTTGTCAAAGTAGTGATCTAGGTCGCCATAGTAGAAGCCCATCTGGTGAGGATTCTCGCCATAGCGTAGGACTCGTGGGTTGCGCCCGGAGATATGTAGTGCCGTATGAGCGCCTGCATCAAAGTAATTGAAGATATCACTGTCGTAGGTCGCTGTCACCTCAAAAGCACGCAGCGCATAGCTCCTTCGCTCTGGTAGCGTTGTAGAGCAGCCGTCACGCTCCAGCAGCTCTATGAGCCCGTCGTACTGATCACGATGCGAGCAGATAAGCACGTCGTGGTAGTTCTTTGCCGCAGCACGTATGAGGGAGATACCGCCGATGTCGATCTTCTCAATGATCTCCTCCTCACTGGCACCACTAGCGACCGTCTCAGCAAAGGGGTATAGATCCACAATGACAAGGTCTATCAGGGGGAGGGCGTACTGCGCTACCTGCTCCTCGTCATGCGCATTGTCTCGCCGTGCAAGGATACCTCCGAAGATCATTGGGTGGAGTGTCTTGACGCGTCCTCCTAGGATAGAGGGCAGAGAGGTCAGAGCCTCTACCGGTGTGCAGGGTATCCCGAGCGACTCGATATACTGCTGAGTGCCTCCCGTGGAGACGATCTCTACCTCGGCTGCATGTAGTATACGTGCGATGCGATCGATGCCCTCCTTGTGGTAGACTGATATGAGGGCTCGCCGGATAGGTCTTGTAGTCATAGTGCTTGTGGCGTGTGGTATAGGGTAAATAGTAGCTCTCCTAGGTAGCCCCTGAGAAGAGCAAGATGTCGGTCATAGCTACAGTAGCTACAAAGGTAGTAAAAAGAGCGGATAAAGAGAGCTTCTTGCTAGTGGTTCGTTTAAAAAAGGCGGTCACGTGAAGGTTTGACATCTTCACGTGACCGCTAGTTAATTGTCCTCACCCCTAGATGAAAGGGTGAGTCATCGTCTTGTCAGACAGTCTATCCGAAACTTTATAGGTTCGGATTGACCTTATGCCACTCGGCAACGGGCGGTATGACGCCCATCTCGATGATCTGCTCGCGCATACCCTCTAGATGCTTGTAGCTCTTGTCTAGAGCAGCCTCCTCCTCGGGTAGGCCGTCTACCTCCTTGTAGGTCACGCCCTCACGAGTTATGGTAGTCTCACGCGCCATCATCACGTTCTTGTAGCGATGGTCACTGACGAAGCACCCTGCGGGCCAGCGGAATGGCTCACCGCCCATAGCCGCGCGAATCATCTCTATGGAGACGTAAGCGGGGCTCTGGAAGCTAGAGCGACCACGTAGCGCGATAATGTTTGCACCGCCCTTGATGACACGCTGCTGGAGTGCAGCCCACTGGTCATGCGTGAGGCGATCGGTGCCGATGAGATCCGTCAGAGGCTTGCCGTCGATGCGGGCTGTGCTGGCGAAGACGGCCATCTGCTCTCCGTGACCACCATAGGTACGAGTATTCGTTACCTGACTCTGCTGGAGTCCGAAGTGCTTAGCTAGTTCGCTCTGTAGACGTGTACTATCAAGCGCAGCAAGGGTAGTCACCTGTGAAGGCTTAAGGTCTGAGTGTATCAGCGTGACTAGCCCCGTGATGTCTGCGGGGTTGAAGATGATGACTACATGGTTCACATCGGGGCAATACTGCTTGATGTTGCGCCCCAGCTCAGCAGCGATCTCGGAGTTCCCCTTAAGGAGGTCTTCGCGTGTCATGCCCTCTTTGCGAGGTGCGCCACCAGAAGATACGATATACTTAGCTCCTCGTAGAGCCTCTGCGATGTCAGAGGTAAAGGTTAGATTGATTCCATCGAAGCCACAGTGACGCATCTCCTCCCAGACACCCTCGAGACCCTTAGCATAGGGGTCGTAGAGGCAGATGTTTGGGGTAAGGCGCATCATGGCAGCGGTCTGCGCCATGTTTGATCCGATCATGCCGGCAGCACCGATGATGACCAGCTTGTCTTGTGTTACGAAACTCATAGTGTCTTATACTTGTTGAAATGATTGATACGCTATCTCTTGTCTAGAACAGGAAAAGATCGAGAGCCGGTCATCAGACCTGCAAGGGTCGTACGCACTAGCTCCCGATCTCTCCACTAGAGTGTTATCCTATTTAAGCCTCGTAGCGACGAGCGATCTCCTTCCAGTCGATGATAGACCAGAGATCCTTGACGTGGTCGGCACGGCGGTTTTGATAGGTTAGGTAGTAAGCGTGCTCCCATACGTCGAAGCACATCAGAGGCTTGAGACCCTTGCGTAGTGGGTTGCCAGCGTTTGGCTCCTTCTCTATTGAGAGCTTGCCCTGGTTGTCACTAGCTAGCCACGCCCAGCCTGAGCCAAAGAGTGAAGTGCAGGCCTCGTTGAAAGCCTTCTGAAACTCCTCAAAGCTGCCGAAGTCACGCTTGATAGCCTCAGCGAGCTTGCCCTCGGGCTGACCACCCGCCTTGGGAGCAAACTGTAGGAAGTACATATTGTGATTCATCACCTGGCCAGCCTGATTGTATAGCTTGCCCTCAGCCTTGCGGACGAGATCCTCCAGAGAGGCATCCTTCAGGTCAGAGTCGGGGAGTAGCTTATTGAGTGTATCTACGTAGCCCTTGAGGTGCTTGCCGTGGTGATACTGAATCGTCTCAGCGCTGATTACAGGCTCAAGTGCATTGTTTGCGTAGGGGAGCTTTATTAGTTCGTGTGTCATGTTGCTTTATTTGTTTATGTTAAGTGTTACAGATGCATCTATAGTCTCGCAGCTCATATATCTAGAGCTACCAGCCTAGACTGCATCACAAAGGTATATAAAAAGAGCTACAAATACAAGTCCCCTCAGGAGGATCTTCCGCAAATCTTACAAGTAGCCCGCTGTAAGGTCCTATGGCTCTAACGTCTAATCTCTAACCTCTAATTCAATAGCCACGTGGAAAAAAATCAAATCTCCACGTGGATATTTTTTATTCTCCACGTAGGGAAGAAACATTTCCTCCGAAGTTTCATTTGATTCCTCCGAAGTTTCATTTGTCGCCCACGTGGAGATTTTTTTTTCTCCACGTGGAGAATCCAAAATTCCTACGTGGAGATTCGATCTTTTGGGTCAAAGTGCGTTTCATTCCCCAGCGAGACACTATAATATAATAGGAGAGCCTACAATCCTCACTGGGACTGTAGGCTCTCTTTGCTAGACGATCGAGTGTCTACTCACGGCTAGACCTCTGTCTAGGTGTGCTGCTAGAGACACCTTAGGTGTGAGGCCGGACGCACAGGCGCGTTACTCAGCGTCCTTGTGCTCTTCAGCGTGCTCGGAGCCCTCCTCGGTCTCGCTAAGCTCACCCCCAGCAGCATCCTTACCACGAGCAGCACGTGTCTGCTTGACTGCGCAGACGACAGCCTGTGGAGCGTCTACAAGCTCGAGACCCTCGAAGGATAGCTCGTGAACTTGTATCGTCTTGCCTAGCTTGAGGTTGGTTACGTCGATGACCAGAGTCTCAGGGATCTTGTCATAGATGGCACGTACGCGTAGGTTACGCTTCTCACGTACCAGCTTACCACCGGCTCTAACACCGACAGCGTGACCATCGAGTACGACAGGTACGCTCATGACGATAGGCTTATCCTCGCTTACCTCGTAGAGATCTGCATGGAGCGTCTTGTCACTTACTGGGTGAAACTGCACCTCCTTCAGTACAGCCTTGACCTGCTTGCCCTCGATGTCTAGCTCGATGAGATAGATATCAGGTGTGTAGATCAGCTTGTTGATATCGTCAGCCTTGACGATGAGGTGTTGTGTCTCGCTACCTCCGTAGAGGACTACAGGTACGAGCCCCTCAGAACGGAGCCCCTTGGTAGCTTTCTTGCCGAGCTGGTCGGCCTTGCGCACGGTGGCGCTGAGCTTAAAATGCTTCATTAGTACGAATAGTTAGTGTTACTCAAAATTAGTCTCGCTAATCTCCCATTACACTGTGGTGCACTGTTAGAGCCTCTGTGACGGGTGTCGGACAGTCGTGTCAACCTTCGCGTCAGCTCCACTAGAGACCAAAGATCCCCATCCCGCAAGAGGGGGTGTACAATTGGATTCATAGGAAAACCGTCTGCAAAGGTACAAATTTTCTATCGATCAGACGTTAAGAATTTCAGATCCTTGATCTCGCAACGCGTTATTAGATAAGATTTTTGTACCTTTGCGCCATTGTACAGAGTAACTATACATACAGTTTTACCTATTAAATCACCACAACTTACTAAATGAGTAACAATCCAACGGATCGTATCCAACCACTCGCAGACTTCGACTGGTCTGGCTACGCACAGGACACTGACGTCTCTCCTGAGATGCGCAAAGAGCGCGAGGCGATTTATGACAAGACTCTGACGACGATCAAAGAGAACGAGGTCGTCATGGGTAAGGTCATGTCTATCAGCAAGCGCGAGGTACTAGTCAACATCGGCTACAAGAGTGCAGGCATCATCTCTGCCAACGAGTTTAACTACAACAAGGATCTCAAGGTCGGAGACGAGGTTGAGGTACTTGTCGAGAGCAAGGAGGACCGCTTCGGTCAGCTACAACTCTCTCACCGCAAGGCTCGTGCAGCTCGTGCTTGGGAGAAGATCGCAGCTGCTCAGGAGAATGACGAGGTCATCCTAGGCTACATCAAGAGCCGTGTCAACGGCGGTATGATCGTCGACATCTTTGGCATCGAGGCATTCCTCCCAGGATCACAGATCGACGTACGTCCTATCAAGGACTACGATGCTTTTGTCGACAAGACGATGGAGTTCAAGATCGTCAAGGTCAACCCCGAGTATCGCAACGTAGTCGTATCACACAAGGTCCTCATCGAGGCAGAGCTCGAGCAGCAGAAGAAGGAGATCATCTCCAAGCTCGAGAAGGGTCAAGTCCTCGAGGGTGTCGTCAAGGGTATCACCTCTTATGGTGCTTTCGTCGACCTCGGTGGCGTAGACGGTCTGATCCATATTACCGACCTCTCTTGGGGTCGTATCGGAGATCCCTCTGAGGTGGTCTCTCTCGATGAGAAGATCAACGTGGTCATCCTCGACTTTGATGAGGAGAAGACACGTATCGCTCTTGGTCTCAAGCAGCTTATGCCTCACCCATGGGATGCGCTCGATCCTAACCTGAAGGAGGGCGACATCATCCATGGCCGTGTCGTCGTTATCACAGACTACGGTGCATTTGTAGAGGTGATCCCAGGTGTCGAGGGTCTGATCCACGTCAGCGAGATGTCCTGGACGCAGCACCTACGCAGTGCTCAGGAGTTCCTCACCGTAGGTCAGGAGGTAGACGCTGTCGTCCTCATGCTCGACCGCGAGGATCGCAAGATGAGCCTTGGGCTCAAGCAGCTCAAGCCCGATCCATGGGAGACCATCGAGCAGCGCTTCCCTGTAGGATCTAACCACGAGGCTCGCGTACGCAACTTCACCAACTACGGTGTCTTCGTTGAGCTCGACGAGGGTATCGACGGCCTGATCCATATCAGCGACCTATCCTGGACACGCAAGGTCAAGCACCCCAATGAGTTCGTCAAGGTCGGTCAGATGATCGAGGTACAGGTACTAGAGATCGACAAGGAGAACCGTCGTCTCAGCTTGGGTCACAAGCAGGTAACGGAGAATCCTTGGGATGAGTTCGCTAAGGAGTTCACCATAGGCTCTATCCACGAGGGTACCGTCATCCGTATGAACGAGAAGGGTGCCACCATCGCACTACCTTATGGTGTAGAGGCTTTTGCTACTCCTAAGCATCTAGTCAAGGAGGATGGCTCTAGCGTCGCACTAGACGAGAAGCTTCCCTTCAAGATCCTAGACTTCAACCCCGAGATGCAGCGCATCATCGTCTCTCACAGCCGCATCCACGAGGATGCTGAGCGTGCCGAGCGTCGTCAGGCTGCTACCGAGGAGCGCAACCAGCAGGTACGTGACGCTGCCGCTGTAGCTGCTACACAGCAGAGCGTAGAGCGTGCTACTCTAGGAGACCTTGACGAGCTAGCTGCTCTCAAGGAGCGTCTAGAGAGTGCTGAGTAATCCGTGCAAAAGATGTAACGATCGTTTGGTGAGGCTGTAAAGCCCACTGGAATAGGTCGGCAGTAAATAATTAGAGAGGTGACATCCCCAAGGGATCGTCACCTCTCTTCATATGTAGCTCATACTGACCGGAGGAGGTCAGGAGATAATGTCTTTCTGTCACAAATCAAGGGTCCGGTTTGACCGCTATCTCAAAAGTTGTTTGTATATTTGCCACTACTACTAGTGACCATACGCTTATGAAGCAACTACTACATACTATATATACTCTTGTCGTCTGCGCTCTACTACTGCCTTGCGGAGCATTCGCTAGTGATCAGTGCGTAGCCGCCGAGCAGCTATCCGACCACGCTCTCTCCATACAGGTAGCGCAAGCCTTCAGCAACGAGCAGTCTGCACCTAAGGTAGAGGTGCGAGACGGATCTATCATACCGCTGTGCGAGTATGAGCAGATGCAGGTCTTTAACGTCATGGGACAGGAGGTACGCAACGAGCATTTGCCGTCAGGCGTCTACCTCGTGCGTCTTGTCGTGCAGGGAGAAACCTACACGCTCAAAGTAGTCATACGCTAATCCTACTGCTACAGCTATTCATGTAGTCCATTTGTCGAGAGCTATCCGCGTCGTGCTGTGCTATCGTTAGCTAGACTCACGTGGAGGGTAGCTCTCTTGTAATATATCCTATCCTATGCTTGATCAAATCCAGCAACTTCAATCGGCACTCTCCAACCTTGCAGCCTCTACACCCGAAGAGGCAGAGCAACTACGCATAGCTTATCTAGGTAAGAAAGGACGCATCACCCAGCTCTTTGAGTCGTTTCGTCAGCTTCCCCCCGAGGAGAAGCGACAGCTAGGAGCAGCACTCAATGAGCTCAAGCAAGAAGCCACCGTACGCATCAAGGAGATCCTAGCCTCTGTCGCTACGCAGTCGGTGCAGCAGACGATCGATCTGACCCGTCCCGCCGTACCTTATCCACAAGGCTCGCGTCACCCGCTCACACTCATACAGGAGGAGATCTGTAACATCTTCGAGCGGATGGGCTTTAGCATAGCTGAGGGACCTGAGGTGGAGGATGACTGGCACGTCTTTGAGGCGCTCAACTTCCCACCAGACCATCCCGCTCGGGACATGCAGGATACCTTCTTTGTAGATCACAAGAGCAATATACTCCTCCGCACCCACACCTCCTCGGTGCAGACGCGTGTCATGAAGAGCCAAGAGCCTCCTATACGAGTCCTCTGCCCTGGACGAGTCTATCGCAACGAGGCTATATCTGCTCGTGCTCACTGCTTCTTCCACCAAATAGAGGGACTATACATCGACCGCAACGTGAGCTACGCCGATCTGAGAGAGGCATTGCTCTTCTTCGCTCAGTCGCTTTTTGGTGCCGATACGCAGATACGCTTGCGCCCGTCCTACTTCCCCTTTACCGAGCCGAGTGCTGAGATGGATATCTCGTGCGGGCTGTGCCATGGCGAGGGTTGTGGCTTCTGCAAGCATACCGGTTGGGTCGAGATCTTGGGCTGTGGTATGGTCGATCCCAATGTGCTAGAGAACTGTGGCATCGATAGCTCCGTCTATAGTGGCTACGCCTTCGGACTAGGCGTGGAGCGCATTGCCAACCTCAAGTACAATGTCAAGGATCTGCGATACTTCTCGGAAAACAACCTAGACTTCCTCTCGCAGTTTACCGCACACACCACACCACTCTAAGGGCTTCTCTGCAAAATGACGCTCGACGAACGCTATCGCTTGGCGCTGGAAGGGCTTGCTCAGCTCTATCCCAATGCCGATACGGAGCTTATCTACCACGACCCCTTTAGTCTACTTGTAGCGGTCGTCCTTTCGGCACAGTGCACCGACAAGCGGGTCAATATGGTGACGCCACAACTTATGGCGCACTACCCGACGCCCGAAGCGATGGCGCGTGCCTCGGTCGATGATCTGCTAGCCTTCATGGGGAGTGTCAGCTATCCAAACAATAAGGCGAAGCATCTCATCGGACTCTCCGAGCGGATCACTCAGAAGCATCACGGCATAGTCCCCTCAACGCGTGAAGAGCTAGAAGCGCTCCCAGGCGTAGGACGCAAGAGTGCCAGCGTCATGCTAGCTGTCTGCTTTGAGACGCCAGCTATGCCGGTCGATACACACGTTTATCGTGTGGCTAAGCGCATCGGTCTTGCCTCCTCACGCGCCACCACGCCTCTAGCGGTCGAGCAAGCGCTCGTCAAGCGTATCCCTCAGGCGCAGCTTATACGTGCGCATCATCAGCTTATCTTGCTAGGGCGTTACATCTGCAAGGCGCGCAAGCCTCTCTGTGCAGAGTGCACGCTCCATGCTTGCTGTCGCCACTACGCCACAGCTGCCAAAATGCAATCGGTCGGCTAACTATAAACCGTCAAACGGGTTAGCTTGCTAGCCTAACAGAGTCCAAAGCCCATCCAGTCTAAACCTAACCAAGTCTAGACTTCTTTTTTCTGTTTCCCTCTATAGATCCCTCTGTACAGCCAGTAGCACTGACGCGTGTTGCTGGCTGTATGTCTGTTTAGAGTGTTGCCTCTTTGAGGCGCTCGGTATTCTCTGCGACGATGAGGGCGTCGATGATCGGCTGCAGGTCACCGCCGAGTACGCCTGGCAAGTTGTGCACCGTCAGACCGATGCGGTGATCGGTGACACGACCCTGCGGGAAGTTGTAGGTACGGATCTTAGCTGAGCGGTCGCCCGTCGAGACCATCGTCTTACGACGTGAAGCGATCTCATCGATATACTTCTGATGCTCCTTATCGTAGATGAAAGTGCGAAGCCGAGACAGCGCACGCTCCTTATTCTTCGGCTGGTCACGCGTCTCGGTACACTCGATCGTTATGTCCTCCACGACACCCGTGTTGGGGTTGCGCCACGGATAGTGCAGGCGCACGCCCGACTCCACCTTGTTGACATTCTGCCCTCCAGCACCGCTAGAGCGAAACGTGTCCCACTTGATCTCTCCCTCGTTGATGTTTACCTCAAACTTGTCAGCCTCAGGCAGTACTGCCACGGTCGCTGCCGAGGTGTGGATACGTCCCTGCGTCTCCGTCTGCGGGACACGCTGCACACGATGCACGCCACTCTCATACTTGAGCGTACCGTAGACACCCGTACCTGTGACATTGAGGACGATCTCCTTGTAGCCACCTGTACCGCCCTCCGTGTAGCTGCTGACGGTGACATTCCACCCCTTCGTCTCGCAGTAGCGCGAGTACATACGGAAGAGGTCACCCGCAAAGAGCGCCGCCTCGTCACCACCCGTGCCAGCGCGCAGCTCCAGGATAGCGTTCTTGTCATCTTCAGGGTCATTCGGTAGGAGGAGCAACTTGATCTCTTCCTCCATTTTGGGAATCTCTTCCTTAGCCTCAGCGAGCAGTTCGCGCGCCATCGCTTTTAGTTCCTCATCGCTATCGGCGTCTTGGAGCGTACTCTCAGCCTCCTCCTGCTGTGTCAGGAGCTGCTTGTACTGCCCGCCAGCCTTGAGGATCTCCCCCAGGTGGGTGTACTCTTTGCTCAGGGTGGCAAAGCGTCTGCCATCGGCGATGACATTAGGGTCTGTGATCAAAGTCTCTAGCTCCTCGTGGCGTGCCACCAGAGCCTCTACGCGGTTGAGTAGATTGTTCATATAGGTCTGCTAAGTGATGTAAGGTCAAGGGCTATCGCTCCACCGTGCCAAACGGCGTAACGAGTGTCAGGTGGTTCTGGTCGGCCGCCTCGACACGACCGATGATCTGCGCATCGATGTTGAAGTGTCGAGCCACTGCAATAGCCTCTTCTGCCTGCTCGGCGGGCATGTAAGCCTCTAGGCGATGCCCCATGTTGAAGACTTGGTACAGCTCCGCAGCGTCGGCTCCACTCTCCTCGGCAATCATCTGGAAGAGCGGAGGGACAGGGAGCAGATGGTCCTTGATAATATGTTTGTTGGTGACGAAGTTCATCACCTTGGTCTGTGCGCCCCCTGTACAGTGGATCAGTCCATGTATGGCGGGTCTCATCTCTTTGAGCAACTTCGCTACAAGCGGGGCGTAGGTACGTGTGGGGGAGAGGATCAGTTCGCCGACTGTCAGTCCCGTCCCTGGTACCTCAGCAAGTAGCTCACGGCTACCACTGTAAACCAAGTCATCAGGTACAGCGGGGTCGTAGCTCTCGGGGAATTTCTCAGCGAGTGTGTGAGAGAGGATGTCGTGTCGTGCAGAGGTAAGCCCGTTGCTCCCCATACCGCCATTGTAACGCTCCTCGTAGGTTGCCTGTCCATAGGAGGCGAAGCCAACGATCACGTCTCCGTCAGCGATGTGCGCATTGTCGATGATGTCGCTCCGACGCATACGGCAGGTCACGGTGCTGTCTACGATGATCGTACGGACCAGGTCGCCCACATCAGCCGTCTCGCCCCCTGTGAGGTAGATCTCCACTCCTAGGTCACGCATCTGTGCTAAGATCTCTTCGGTCCCGTTGATGACCGCTCCGATCACTTCTCCAGGGATGAGCTGCTTGTTACGTCCGATGGTCGAGGAGAGGAGCATCCCCGAGGTCGCCCCCACGCAGAGGAGGTCGTCGAGGTTCATCACGATCGCATCCTGAGCAATGCCTCGCCACACGGAGAGGTCGCCCGTCTCTCGCCAGTAGATATAGGCTAGCGAAGACTTCGTGCCCGCTCCATCGGCATGCATGATATTGCAATAGTCGAGATCCCCGCCCAGTATGTCAGGGAGTATCTTGCAAAAGGCTTGCGGGTAGAGCCCCTTGTCTATGTGAGCAATAGCCTTGTGTACATCTTCTTTTGCGGCAGAAACGCCACGGCGCATATATCGGTTCATAGAGACCTTAGAGGTTAGAAGTTAGACCTTAGAGTTTAGGAGTTAGAGTTTAGCGGAGTCGGAGTACGTCGCCCTCCTCGGGGACGTAGTCGTAGTCTAGATGGTTCATACGATAGAGACGAGCCAGGCGTATGCCGTAGCGCTGGGATATGTCGTGCATCGACTCACCCACCCGCACCACATGGTCAGGGTAGTCTGGCGTGGCGCGCTTGTTCTTGCGCTCTAGGTAGATCACATCTCCAGCCTGAATGGGGAAGTCTACAGGCATATCGTTGTAGTCTGCTAAGCGCTTGAGGCTTATGCCCATCTCGCGAGCGATCGACTCGAGCGAGTCTCCCTCGTTGGCGAGTACATATAGGAGTCCATAACTGAAGTATCCCTCATGCGTGAGCCGCATCTCGGGGTCATCGTCAGAGGGGGTGTAAGATGGTGCCGGGCGTCCCGACATCCAGCGCGGATAGCGTCCACGATCCAGCTCGTAGAGCTCGTACTGCTCGATCACCTTGATGAGCATGTTGGCGTAGCCCTTGTTCGTCGCATAGCCACACTGCTGTAGTCCCTTAGCCCAAGCCTGATAGTCCGTGATGTGGTAGGTGTATAGTACTTGGTATCGTGGCTGCTTGAGGAAGTTGGAGTGATCCTCATAGGAGTCGCCCACGGAGCGGTACTTGCGAAAGCACTCCCCCTTGAGATCATCATCGGCATAGATGCGCTGTCCCTGCCAAGCACGGTGACACTTGATGCCAAAGTGATTATTACCTTCACGCGCCAGGCGACTAGATCCAGCAGCCGTCTCGATCAGTCCTTGTGCCATAGTGATACTGGCGGGGATCTTGTGACGCTTCATCTGGCGTATGCACTCATCGGCATAGGTGCGTATGTAGGTCTGGTAGCGCGGATTCATAGGCGCCTGCCCCCATGCAGTCGTGCAGAGCAAGAGCAGACAGACTATCGAGAGCAGAGACCGTGACAAATCGGTAAGGAGCTTCATAGGGCTTAATTCTAGAGGTGTATAGCTGGGCATCAGGGACTCCTCGCCCTGCGGAGCAGGTAGCATAGTAAGAGCCACTTGAGTTACAAAGGTACTAAATAGATTGGTAGTCACTGATTCGTTTGATAAGATTTGTGGCAAATCGATTGGACCGGGGCGACTACTTCTCTAGTCGTTTGCGGTCCGGGATACCTTTTCGTGAGAAGGAGCTAATCCCCACGTAGGCATTATCAAATCTCCACGGGAGAAACAAAAAATCTCCACGTAGGGAGGAAATGAAACTTCGGAAGAATCAAATGATATGTCCGAAGAATTTATCCTCTCCTACGTGGAGAATTTTTGTTTTCCAGTGCGATATTTGGAAATATCCACGTGGAGATCGGAGTAATCGGTGGCGACGATGAGGTGTCACGCCTCAAAAATGTGTACCTTTGTGCAGATTAGCCCATCTCTATGTGCAGCCCGCCTATGGGTAGGGCTGGCGATGAGGCTGCGATGGGCTCGTTCCCTTATCAGATCAAGACAGAAGATAGTATAGAAAGATGATTATAGTCAACGACCTCACGATACAGTTTGGCAAGCGCGTACTCTTTGCCGATGTCAATCTTAAGTTTACCCCAGGCAACTGCTACGGCATCATCGGTGCCAACGGCGCCGGCAAGTCGACCATGCTTCGTATGATCAGCGGTGATCTAGATCCGACACGTGGTACCGTCTCCTTCGGTCCCGATGAGCGACTCTCGGTGCTGAGTCAGGATCACTTCGCCTTTGATGAGTACACGGTCATCGATACCGTCCTGATGGGACATGATAAGCTCTGGCAGATCATGAAGGAGAAGGACGCCATCTACGCTAAGGAAGACTTTTCCGACGAAGATGGTGTCAAAGCGGCTGAGCTGGAGGAGCAGTTTGCCAATCTCGATGGGTGGAACGCTGAGAGCGAGGCGGCAGCCCTCTTGAGCGGTCTCGGCATCAAGGAAGATCTGCACTACCGTCTGATGGGCGACATTAGCGGTAAGCAGAAGGTGCGTGTGCTACTAGCACGCTGTCTCTTTGGCAAGCCAGACAACCTACTCCTCGATGAGCCGACGAACGACCTAGACCTAGAGACCGTCTCTTGGCTCGAGGACTACCTCGCCGAGACGGAGAGCACCGTCCTCGTGGTGAGCCACGACCGACACTTCCTCGATGCCGTATCGACCCACACGGTGGATATAGACTTTGGCAAGGTGAGACTCTTCGCGGGTAACTACAGCTACTGGTACGAGTCTAGCCAGTTGGCACTCAGACAGCAACAGCAGCAGAATAAGAAGCTCGAGGAGAAGAAGAAAGAGCTCGAGGAGTTCATCCGTCGCTTTAGTGCCAACGTAGCAAAGAGCAAGCAGACGACCAGCCGCAAGAAGATGCTGGAGCGTCTCGATATCAACGAGATCGAGCCGTCATCACGTCGCTACCCAGGCATCCTCTTCCAGCCTGAGCGTGAACCGGGCAATAAGGTGCTAGAGGTCAACGATCTATCGGCTGTGACAGACGAGGGGGAGGTACTCTTCAAGGGACTGACCTTCAATGTGGAGCGAGACGACAAGATCGTCTTCATCAGCCACGACCCACGTGCTATGACCGCACTCTTTGAGATCATCAATGGCAACCGCAAGGCGCAGCAGGGTAGCTACGAGTGGGGACAGACGATCACAACCGCCTACCTGCCACTGGACAACAGTGCTTACTTCGACACCGATATGACGATCCTCGACTGGCTCGGGCAGTTTGCCAAGGATACGAACGATGTCTACCTCAAGGGCTTCTTAGGGCGTATGCTCTTTAGCGGTGAGGAGGTGAATAAGCGTGCCTCAGTTCTCTCGGGAGGTGAGAAGATGCGCTGTATGATCAGCCGTATGATGCTCCCCCCAGGGGCTAATGTGCTGATCCTTGATACACCGACGAACCACCTGGATCTGGAGTCGATACAAGCGTTCAATAATACGCTCATCTCCTTCAAGGGGAATGTGCTCTTCTCGAGCCACGACCACGAGTTCATCCGCACGGTGGCAAATCGTGTCATCGAGCTCACGCCAAACGGGATCATCGACCGCATCATCAACTACGACGATTACATCACCGACCCGAAGGTCGCTGAGCTCCGCGAGAAGTACTACAACGCATAAAGAGACCACACGCCTATGGCTCGTATCCTCGCTATCGACTACGGCACGAAGCGCACGGGGCTGGCGGTGACCGATCCGCTACAGATCACTCCAGGGGCGCTCGACACGGTGCCTACGCATCAGCTCCTCAACTATCTGGCGGACTACCTGGGACGTGAGAAGGTGGAGACGATCGTCCTCGGCAAGCCGACACAGATGGACGCAACGCCCTCGGCGACGTGGCAAGCAATACAAGCTTTGGCTAAGAAGCTGCAACATCTCTATCCTCAGATACGTCTAGAGTATGTGGACGAGCGCTTTACCTCTGTCTTGGCGCAGCAGACGATCCGCGAGGCGGGTATCGGCAAGCAGCGCAGACAGCGGGACAAAGGGCTGGTGGATCGAGTCAGTGCGACCATTATCTTACAGAGCTATCTGGAGAGCTTGAGTATGCTTCACTAAAAACAGAAAATTAACCGTTTACTCTTATGGCTAAGACCTTACCTATATACCTTTACGGACATCCTGTGCTTCGCAATATGAGCGAGGATATAACGCCTGACTACCCGAACCTCTCAGAGCTGATCGCTGACATGTGGCAGACGATGTATGAGAGCGATGGCGTCGGACTGGCGGCTCCCCAGATCGGGCGCAACATACGTCTGCAGGTGATCGATGCAACGCCTCTTGCTGAGGAGTACCCTGAGTGTGCCCAGCTCAAGCTGGTTATGATCAATGCGCATATGCAGTCTCTGAGCGAGGAGACCTGCTCGGAGCCTGAGGGTTGTCTGAGCTTGCCGGGCATTAACGAGCGGGTCGTACGACCAGAGTCGATCGTGGTGGACTATATGAATGAGCAGTTTGAGCCACAGCATCTAGAACTCTCGGGCTTTGCCGCTCGGGTGGTGCAGCATGAGTATGATCATCTAGATGGCAAGCTCTTTGTAGATCATATCTCAGCGATGCGCAAGCGTATGATCAAGAAGAAGCTACAGCATATAGCTGAAGGGCGGGTACGTGTCGACTACCCTGTGATGCGCAATCCGATACATTAGCCCGTATGCGTCCGTTACTACGATCACTCTCTCTGCTGCTCTGCACACTCTGTGTGTGGAGTGCTACGCTTTGGTCGCAGATAGATACGGAGCGGGTGATGACGATCGGGCGCAATGCGATAGGCTTCAAGGATTATGTGGTCGCTATCGAGCACTTTAACCAAGTGATCGAGGTGGCGCCCACGATGGCAGACCCGTATTACTACAGAGCTTTTGCCAAGCTTATGCTGGGCGACTATGCGGGTGCCGAGCGAGACGCAACGCTGTGCATCGAGCGCAACCCTTTCCTCTCTAGAGCCTACATGGTGCGGGGGGCGGCACGGCACAATCTGCAGCACTATGCGGAGGCAGCGACTGACTATGCGCAAGCGCTCAAGATCACGCCTGACGACTTCTACCTCTCGTTCAACTTAGCTGGCTCGCTCTATGGTGCCGAGCAGTATGAGCGTGCCGACTCGGCAGCGCTCGCCTTGACGCAGCGTCATCCGAAGGAGGCGCGGGGCTACTTCCTCGCAGCGGAGATAGCTTTGCGACGGCAAGACACGGTCGCGGCGGAGGGACGGATAGCCGAGGGCCTGGCAATAGACTCGCTGAGCGCTGCGCCTTATCGGATGCTCTCGACGATTGCTTACTTGCGGGGAGACTACGAGGGGGCACTACGCTATCACGACAAGAGCATAGAGCAGGAGCCTGGCCAAGCTAGCGACTACATCAATCGTGGACTGACACGCTACAAGCTCAAGGAGTATCGTGGCGCTATGGAGGACTACAACCAGGCGCTCCTCCTGACGCCTCATGATGCGGTCGCTCGCCACAATCGAGCCTTGCTACGTATCGAGGTGGGCGACCTACAGGGAGCTCGCGAAGATCTGCTAGAGGTGGTGCGGCTGCAGCCGACCAATCTGACGGCACACTTTAATTTAGCTTTGGTTCAGACTCAGACGGGGCAGTACCGTGAGGCGATCGAGACGCTAGACTACATATTAGGACGTCGACCTGAGTTCCTCTCAGGTTACTATCAGCGCTCAGAGGTGAAGCGTCTGCTCGGGGATGCTGCTGGAGCTGACAGAGACTACTGGTTCGCCTACAAGCTAGAGCGTGGGCAGGTCAAAGCACCCAAGCCAACCATTGCCGACAGCACCGCCTCGAGTGTAGCTAGCGAAGAACTATACGCACTAGATCATCACGCAGAGCTACAGTCTGCGAGTAGCGACGAGACGCCCTCTTCGATTACTACGGGGAGCAATTCGCTACGCGGATCGATCCAAGAGCAAGCCACTTCGTCAGAGGCTTGCCCCGCTTACGAGCTGACCTACTTCGTGCAGAAGAGTCACGACAAGCTCTTGCCCCGCTCGAACTTCTCCGCAGAGCTGGAGGCGTACAACGAGCGCACGGGCTACCAGCCTCGGCTCTTGCTTGCCGTCGGCACGCAGTCGCTAGACAGCACGCAGCTTCATGTCGTGCTGGAGGATATAGCACATCTGCAGGCTAGTGAAGTGGAGCAAACGGCTGACTGGCACCTGCGTATGGGCATCGACAAGCTCCTGCTGCGAGACATCGGCGAGGCGGTCTCACAGTTCAACGCTTGTCTCGAGCTGGCTCCTCAGCAGCCACTCGCGCTTCTCGCACTGAGCACGGCGCGCCTCATGCAGGCAGAGACACTCACAGACGCTAAGCAGCAGACGCTTATGTACGACTTAGCGATGCGTCAGCTCACCACCGCCATCGGGCACGCCCCGCAGATAGGCTATCTCTACTACAACCGTGCGCACCTACACCAGTCGCTGGGACATATGGATCAAGCGATCGCAGACTACACCAAGGCGATCGAGCTACTGTCCCAAGCTGGCGAAGCTTACTACAACCGTGCTCTGCTCCTCGAGCAGCAGGGGCAGCATGAACAGGCGATAGATGACCTGAGCCGAGCAGGCGAGCTGGGCATCTATCAGGCTTATTCTCTCATCCACACTATCCAGACACGCTGATGATATCCGTTCAAGACCTTACGGTAGACTTTGGTAAGCAACTTCTCTTTGACTCGATCAACTTTGTCATCAGCAAGGGCGAGCGAGTCGCACTCGTCGGGCATAACGGGGCGGGTAAGTCAACCTTGATGAAGATCCTCGTCGGCATTGAACAACCGACGAGTGGTGCTGTCAGCCGTCCCCGAGACCTCTCCATAGGTTACCTGCCACAAGTCAAAGAGCTTGTCGACCACACCACGCTGCGTGCGGAGGTCGAGGAGGTCTTTAAGGATGTGCAGTCGCTCAATGATCAGTACGACCGTCTGAGCGAAGAGCTAGCGACACGCACCGACTACGACTCGCCTGAGTACCTAGAGCTGATCGAGCGTCACGGACATCTCACCGACCTGATACAGATGCACCACCCGTCGCAGTACCTTGCCGAGATGGAGCGCACGCTCCTCGGGCTAGGCTTCGAGCGGAGCGACTTCGACCGGCCGACGCGTGAGTTCTCCGGCGGATGGCGTATGCGTATCGAGCTGGCTAAGGTGCTGCTGAGCAATCCCGATCTGCTCCTCCTCGATGAGCCAACGAACCACCTAGACATCGAGTCCATCGACTGGCTCGAGCACTTCCTCATCGCCCGTGGGGTCACGCTCCTGCTCGTCTCGCACGATCGTACCTTTCTCGACAACGTGACCAACCGCACCATCGAGATCGAGCTGGGACGCATCTACGACTACAAGACTTCCTATAGCCACTACGTCACGCTACGTGAGGAGCGCCTGGAGCAGCAGAAGCGAGCTTACGAGAATCAGCAGAAGAAGATCCAAGACATCGAGTCCTTTGTCGAGCGCTTTCGCTATAAGCCGACGAAGAGCGCACAGGTGCAGAGTCGCATCAAGCAGCTAGACAAGATCGAGGAGATCGAGCTCGACGAGATAGACACACGGCACATCAACTTCACCTTCCCGATGGCAGGGCGCAGTGGCGACTATCCAGTCATCATCGAGGATCTGGACAAGAGCTACGGCTCTCTCTCGGTGCTACGAGGCGTCTCGATGACTATCAAGCGTGGCGAAAAGGTCGCCTTCGTTGGGAAAAACGGCTCTGGCAAGTCAACCCTCATGCGCTGCATCATGGGACAAGAGGAGTACACCGGCAAGCTTCAGATAGGGCATGGCGTAGAGATCGCTTACTTCTCTCAGAATAGAGCGCAGGAGCTGCCAGCTGATCAGACGATCCGTGACGCTATCGATAGCTTGGCGCGTGGAGATATGCGACTACATATTAATGATATGTTGGGTGCCTTCCTCTTTGGCGGAGAGGTGGCCGACAAGCCCATCAGCGTACTCAGTGGTGGCGAGCGCGCTCGTGTCGCTATCATGCAGATGCTCCTAGAGCCTGCCAACCTGCTCATCCTCGATGAGCCGACAAACCACTTGGACATCCGAACCAAAGAGATCCTCAAGCGTGCCATCGCAGCCTTCCCAGGAACCGTCATCGTCGTCTCGCACGACCGCTACTTCCTCTCTGGGCTCGTGGATCGCATTTTCTCCTTCAGCCATGGAGCCGTACGCGAGTGTATGGATGGTCTAGACGGCTATCTAGCTACCCTTCATGAAGAGCTAAACCAACAGCCTTCAACCAACAGCCAACAGCTAACAGCCAATAGCCAATCGCCAACGGCTAACAATCCGCAGCCAACAGCCAAAGTCCAGCCCCAGCTCGACTACCAGCAGCAGAAAGAGCAGCAGAAGCGCTTGCGCACCCTCCGCCGCACCGCCGAGAGTCTCGGTGAGCAGTTGGAGCAACTTAAGAAAAGCCTTGCTGAGCTAGAGCAGCAGATCGCCACGGCAGCCACCCCGCAGCTCATCGATCAGTACACCCTGGTCAACAAAAAGATCCAAGAGATCACCCCTCAGTGGGAGGAAGCCGAGTTTGCCCTGATGGAGTACGAGGAGGAGATCCAACAGTAGTAATTAGCCAGCCAACCGCCCCGTGAGACAATTCCTCAAGCTCTTCGGTAAGTATATCCGCCCTTATCGTCACTACGTAACAGGTGGCATCATTGCCAACATACTCTCGGCGCTGCTCAACTTGCTCGCCTTCTCGCTCATCATGCCGATCCTGCGTATCCTCTTTGGCATGGATCAGACTACACCTGTCTACCATGCGCTCGACGGCATCAACTGGTTACGCCCCTCTGAGTGGAGCGTGGCGATAGACTATATCGTGGGCAATTTCAACTACTACGTCTACCAGCTCATCCAGCAGTACGGTCCTGCCCGCACGCTCCTCCTCCTTTGCATCTACCTCGTCGTCATGACACTCATCAAGGTTGGCGTCACCTATGGCGGCATCTATATGCTCGTGCCGATCCGCACAGGAGTAGTCAGAGATCTGCGCAATGAGTTCAATGCCAAGCTCCTCCGTCTGCCTATCTCCATGATCAGCGAAGAGCGCAAAGGTGACCTCCTCGCTCGCTTCTCAGGAGATGTCGCCGAGATCGAGTACTCCATCATCAACCTCTTAGAGAGTCTCATCAAGAACCCCATCCTCATCATCATCTACCTCGTGGCGCTTTTTGCGATCAGCTGGGAGCTCACCCTCTTCGTCCTCATTGTCCTGCCGATAGCCGGTTACGTCATGGGAGCCGTGGGCAAGCGACTCAAGCGAGACAGCCTCGAGGGGCAAACGCAGTGGGGAAGACTCATGAGCATGGTCGAGGAGACCCTCTCGGGGCTGCGCATCATCAAGGCGTTCAATGCAGAGCAACAGATCTCTCACCGCTTTACTAAAGCCAACGAACAGTATCGACGCACCATCTCGCAGGTCTATGCACGCCAAGGCCTAGCGCACCCCATGAGCGAGTTCCTCGGCACCACCGCCATTGCGATCATCCTTTGGTACGGTGGTAACTTGATCTTTGCGGGCAATAGCACCATCACGGCCGATGCTTTCATCTACTACCTTGTAGTCTTCTACAGTATCATCAATCCCGCCAAAGAGCTGAGCCGTGCCTCCTACTCGATCCAAAAGGGACTAGCCTCCATGACTCGAATACAAGCTATCCTCGACTATCCCGAGCGCATCACAGATCCTGCGGAGCCGCTACCCGTCACCTTTGAGCAGAGCATCTCTTACGAGGATGTCTCCTTCCGCTACGAAGAGCCGTGGGTGCTGCGCAACCTGTCGCTCACCATACCCAAAGGTCAAATGGTTGCGCTTGTGGGAGCATCGGGTGCTGGCAAGAGTACGCTTGTAGACCTACTTCCTCGCTTTTACGATGTCTCTTCTGGGCGCATCACCATCGACGGCACCGACATACGACAGGTGCGGGCGAGCGAGCTAAGGGAGCTCATAGGCTATGTCAATCAGACGCCGATCCTCTTCAACGATACGATACGCAATAACATCACCTTCGGCATGGAGCACCCCGTCAGCGATGAGGAGATACGCACCGCTGCCGAGGCAGCCAATGCAACCGAATTCATCGACCAGCTCCCCGAGGGGTTTGAGTACAACATCGGTGACGGTGGTAGCAAGCTCAGCGGAGGTCAGCGTCAGCGACTTAGCATAGCACGAGCCTTGCTCAAGGACTCGCCCATCCTCATCCTCGATGAGGCGACCTCGGCACTCGACAACGTCTCCGAGCAACTAGTCCAGGAGGCTATCCAGCGTCTCGTCAGCGACCGCACCACCATCGTCATCGCCCACCGACTATCCACGATCATGCACGCTGACCTCATCTGCGTCATGCAGGAGGGGCAGATCGTCGAGCAGGGTACGCACACAGAGCTGCTAGAGCGCGGTGGACTCTATGCCCAGCTTTACCAGATACAGTTCAAAGAGTAAAGTCTCCCTTAGCCCGAGTTTCGTAGCAAAAACGAGTCCCGGGGAGCTTAGTTCCAATATTTGAGGAGGTGATAGCCGTAATTCGTTGAGTGTCAAGAATGGTCCTGCGCTGAGCGGGTCGGGTTAGTAGGGGAGACGACGAAAAGTCACGAGAGATAACCGAAGCGGTACGATCTCTCATAAGGTAGCTCCGATAAATTTGGATTTCTCTCGGTGGGTACTTGTGCAGATTTTCGAATGAGAGCGTGTCACCTACGAAAAGGGACTACGGGAGGGCCACCTTGTCGAGGATGCCCGTCAGGTAGGCGATTGCCAACCCGTAGTTGGTCATAGGTACCTGCTGAGCCGTAGCGAGGTCTTGGCGAGAGACGAGCATGCGTCGGTTGAACATGCAGGCGCCGCAGTGGATGACGAGGTCATAAGGTGTAAGATCCTCGGGAAAGTCTCGCCCTGACACATGCTCGATGGTGAGCGTCTCGCCGATGCGTTTGCGTAGAAGGCGGGGCAGCTTGACCGTGCCAATATCCTCGCCCTCAGGAGCGTGGGTGCAGGCCTCTGCGATGAGTAGACGACTGGAGGGAGTGAGCTGACCTATGGTAGCAGCGCCTGCGACAAGTCGCTGGAGATCGCCACGCTGGGCACTCATAAGGATAGAGAAAGAGGTGAGCCGACAACCCTCAGGGACTAGAGGCTCGACCGTGGCGAAGACTTGCGAGTCTGTGATGATGAGCTGAGGCGGAGCTGCTAGCTGTGACAGTGCTGTGGGGAGCTGTTCTGGTGTGACACATAGGGCATGGCAACCTCTATCTAGTAGTGCACGAATGGTCTGCACCTGTGGCAAGATCAGTCGTCCTGCGGGGGCTGCGCTGTCTTGTGGCATCACGAGGAGTACGAGGTCGCCCGTCTGACAGAGATTCCCTAGGAGTGAGGGCGTCGGCTCGGACACGTTGTGCAGCGTCTGCTTGATCTTCTCAAGTAGTGTGTCGAGGCTCTCGTCATCGTTCTGACGAAGCGAAAGCGGAGCATGACCGAAGCATTGCACGATCTCCTCTTGTCGCTCTAGCCAAGAGCTTTGCTCCGGCAAATCGGCACGAGCGATGATTGGGAGCGTCGGCACATTAGCCTTTCGCAAAGCTGCTATGATGGGCGTGTCGAGAGAATCTTCGCAACTGAGTAGGTAGAGAACTAGATCGGCAGAGCTCAGTGCTAGCTGCGTGACTCGCTGTCGCTCGGCTCCGAGGGGGGTGTCGTCGGCTAGCCCTGGAGTGTCGACCAATAGAATGGGCCCCACGCTGGGCAGCTCGAAGAGCTTCTCCACGCTGTCGGTCGTGGTGCCAGCTTGGTCGGATACGAGCGACCGCTCTTGTCGTAGCAAGCGGTTGAAGAGCGTAGACTTGCCACTGTTTACTTGTCCTACGAGGAGCAGTCGCTTACGTTCGCTGGTCTCTCTTGCACTTGGTGTCATACTCTTTGTCCATTAAAAGCGGAAGTCCCGCTCTCCCGCTTTGATCTGCTGGAGACGCTGCTGAGCAATGGCACGAACCCGCTCATTGGGGATCGTGGGGAGTTGCTGTGCGATCATCTCTAGTCCCAGCTTACGGGTTGTAGGTGAAGCGTAATCCTCTAGGTACTCCTGCAGTGTCAGAAGGGCATTAGGACCACAACAGTTAGAGATCTGACCACTCTTGCAGAGCGACATGAAGCGGTCACCAGTACGACCCTCGCGATAGCACGCGGTGCAGAAGCTCGGTATGTGTCCCTGCTGGAGAAGCCAGTAGACCACCTCATCGAGTGTGCGTGGATCGCTCACCTCAAACTGCTCTGAGTGGGCTGCCTCTGTCGTCTGCGCATAGCCTCCCACAGAGGTGCGAGAGCCTCCGCTGATTTGTGACACCCCTACGTGGAGAGCCTTCTGCCGTACGACCTCACGCTCACGGGTCGAGACGATGATACCTGTGTAGGGTACCGCCAGTCGGGCTACTGCTATAATATGGAGGAAGGTGTCGTCAGGAATCGCCTCGGGGAAGGATTCGAGCGAGATGTCATCAGCCGGACAGATACGAGGTACGCTGATCGTATGAGGACCTACGCCAAAGGTTGCCTCCAGATGCTCCGCATGCATCATTAGCCCGACGAAGTCATAGCGATAGGTACTCAAGCCAAAGAGCACCCCTAGCCCCACATCGTCGATACCACCCTGCATCGCTCTATCCATCGACTCGGTGTGATAGGCGTAGTCACTCTTAGGACCTCTCGGGTGTAGCTCCTCGTAGTGCTCCTTGTGGTAAGTTTCCTGAAAGAGGATGTAAGTGCCGATTCCTGCCTCGTGAAGCATGCGATACTCTTCGATAGTGGTTGCGGCGATGTTGACATTGACACGACGGATAGCCCCATTCTTATGATGTATCGAGTAGATCGTTTGGATCGACTCAAGGATATACTCGATCGGGTTGTTGCGTGGGTCTTCGCCCGCCTCGAGGGCAAGACGCTTGTGCCCCATGTCTTGTAGGGCAATCACTTCTTCCCGTATCTGCTCCTGGGTCAGCTTGTGGCGAGGAATGGTCCGGTTCTTAGCGTGGTAAGGACAGTAGACGCAGCCATTGATACAATAGTTAGAGAGGTAGAGCGGAGCAAAGAGTACAATGCGCTTACCGTAGAAGCGTAATTTGATCTGCTCAGCCAGTTGTGCCACTCGTTGTCGTGTCGCAGGATCCTCAGCGAGGAGGAGTACGGCAGCCTCTCGGTGGTCTAGTCCATGCATCTCCGCAGCCTTGCGTAGGATCTCGGAGATCATTTTCTCATCATCTTTGTGTTGTTCCGCATAGCGGAGGGTGTCGATGATTTCATCATGATTGATGAAGTCACAGGCATCGTGCGATTGCTTATTGTAACTCATACTTTCACTTGATTAGCTAGAGGGAGCGTCTCCACGCCCCCAGTCTATTTTGTAACCTATCGTGTCAAGCTGTGCCTGTAGGAGGGCGACACCCTCGGCAGCCTCAGAGCCTGAGTAGGCTTTGTTGTTATAGAGAGCGTAGTCTGCTCTATGGTTTAATGGGGATAGATTGGGCATCACCACATTACATCCTGATCGTATGGCGGCTAGTCGCCCCTCAGGGTGGAGCGTCGCGACAGCTGTCGTGGCCGGGATCAGCGCCCGTGGATTGAGGAGCCGACAGAGGGCAAGAAAGCGAAGCGTCATCGACAAGCTCCCCGCAGGGTAGGTCCCTAGCGGTGTATCCTCATGAGGAATGAAGGGACCCACGCCGATCATCTCGGGCTGCAACTGGCGAATGAAGTCTAAGTCTTGCGCTAAGTGTGCCGTCGTCTGACCTGGTGAACCGACCATGATGCCCGTTCCCACTTGGTAACCGATCTGCTTGAGATCCCGCAGGGCTTGTAGCCTATGCTCCTGCGCCATCGTGCTGGGGTGTAACCTTTGGTAGTGCTCCTGGTTGTAAGTCTCATGACGCAGCAGGTAGCGGTTAGCACCAGCTCGATAGAGTGCCTCGTACTCCTCACACTCCATCTCTCCGAGTGAGAGCGTGATAGCGCACTCTGGATAACTAGATCGAATGCTACGCACGAGCGAGAGCAGACGCTCTCCCCGCCAATAGAGATCTTCGCCACCCTGTAGCACGAAGGTACGAAAGCCTATCTCGTATCCTCTTGCACAGGCCGACATCACCTCGTCGGCAGTAAGTCGATAGCGGGTGACATGCTCATTACTAGAGCGTATACCACAATAGTAGCAGTCGTTGCGACAGATGTTTGATATCTCTACAAGACCTCTCAGATAGATCTTCCGCCCGAAATGCTGCTCTGCAATAGCCTCGGCACGCACCTGAAGCTCATGCTCGAGGTGCGTGTCGTTACTGTCTAATAGAGCTTTCAGCTCAGGAATGGAAGCTGCTGCTACTTGGTCTAGCGTATCACTCCTTCTCTTTATAGTTGGCATAGGTGAGGTCGATTTTCTCCACCTCCTTGAGTAGCTGGCGACGACCAGCGAGTACATCGTTGAAGGCGCTTGGGCCTGTTACGCAACCTCCGAGACAAGCCATCACCTCGACAAACTGCGTGTCCGCCTTGCCGCGCTTGCCGTAAGCCTTGAGCTTGGCGACGGCTTTCTTGTCCAGTCCTGCGATCTCCTCAGCAGTGAGACGACCTACGAAGTCCTTGTACTCCTCCGTATTGCTTAGATAGGAGATGACGGCATCCTTGACACCGCCATTACGAGCGAAGGCGTGTGCCTCACGTACCGACTCGACGGTTGGTTTGTAGCCCTCTACCGTGTTGATGTCTATATCTAGTCCCTCTAGGATAGAGCCTAGCTCCTCAAAGGTAACCACCATATCGACATCCACGTTGGGACGCTTGATCTCCTTGCGCTTAGCCACACAAGGACCAAAGAAGACGATCTTGCTATCGGGGTAAAGCTTGCGTGCACGCTCTGCCGTGTAGACCATCGGCGAGTGTGAGCTAGAGACAAAAGGCTTGAGCCCAGGAGCATGCTTATCCACCAGCTCGTAGAAGGAGGGACAGCACGAAGTGGTCATAAAGGCTTGACCAGCCTCGATCTTCTCCACAAGCTCCTTACCCTCATGACTCACTGTGTCCATAGCTCCTTGAGCCACCTCGATGACATCGTAGAAGCCTATCTTCTTGATGGCTCCGTAAACCTGCTCACGGCTTGCCTTAAACTGACCTAGGATTGCTGGAGCCACGATAGCTACGACTTGCTCGCCACGCTCTATAGCACCTAGTACGTCAAAGACTTGCGAGATCTCAAAGATCGCACCAAAGGGGCAAGCATTCAGACAAGAGCCACAGTAGATGCACTTAGACTCATCTATATGCTCGATACCATCCTCGTCCTTGCTGATAGCACCCACGGGGCAAGACTCCTCGCAAGGCACGGGTATGTAGACGATCGCATGATAGGGGCAGTTCTTGTGGCACTGACCGCAGCTGATGCAGATCTCGTGATCGATCTGTGCCTGACCATTCTTCTTGAATGAGATACAGCTCTTCGGGCAGTTGCTCGAGCAGGCACGACTTACGCAGCCACGGCAGAGGTTAGACACCTCATAGTTGATCTGGACGCACGAGGTACAAGCCTCATCAATGACGCAGAGGACATTCTCCTTAGTTGGCTGCGGACGGTGCAGTGCCGTGTGAGCGTACTCAGACAGCGGTGTCAGCTCATCCTGCTCATCTCGCATGTCAAAGCCTAGGAGAGGAAACATCTTATACTTCCATACAGCACGCTCCTTATGGGGGCAGCAACGTCCCAGCACATTGCGCTGCTTACGAGGGCTCAGTTCTAGAGGGATCCGATCTATCGTTTTAATCAATTGGTCTTGACGCCACCTAGCTACCATGGTGGAGAGGAGCTTATGGCGCACGATCATTACATTGTTTATATAGGTCATAGGGTCACGTTATGTTTCAGCTTTTGACCCTCACATAGGGCGGGGTCCAAACTCTCCACAAAGATACGATTAATATCTCAATCAATCACTATATATTGCTAGTTCCACATGTCAAAATACCTTATTCTTGTGACTCTCTCATAGTAGAGCGACTAAGAGGGGGTGGCTATCCTATATCGATAGACGAAAAAGCAGAGAGCCTCACCCTCACGGGTGAAGCTCTCTCAGTTCTGTTCGAAAAGATGATTTGTCTAAAAAGAATTTGTGGGCCCAATAGGATTCGAACCTATGACCCTCTGTTTGTAAGACAGATGCTCTAAACCAGCTGAGCTATGGGCCCTTTCAGATATCTTAGCTCTCCGAGATACTCTAGCGACAGTGTAAATGTGATCGGCAGTTGTCCTACAAGGATTCGAACCTTGACAAACAGGACCAGAATCTGTTGTGCTACCATTACACCATAGGACAATCTGTATCAACCTACTGTCGATTAGCTCGTCACCATCGTGTGTGACACCCAATCACAGAGTCTCTCTTAGAGAGAAGTAAATGCGTTGTATCACGATATCGTAGTAAGGTGGGAGTTGCACCTTCGTCCGCCCCCTGCGGGAGTTGTTGTCCCACAAGGATTCGAACCTTGACTGACAGAACCAAAACCTGTAGTGCTAGCCATTACACCATGGGACAAATCCTTTTACTACCGACAGACACTTCTGTCATCGTTTGTGAGTGCAAAGGTAGAAAGAAAAAACCAAACCACCAAATATTTCGTGGAGAAATTTTTCTCTCCCCCCACGCACTCCTACCCGCTACAACCGACCGAGCGTACGCCTATAGAGACAAAAGCATCGTCTTATAAGAGAACTCGCTGGGTCGCTCCGTCGATGATTGTGATGCACAGATAGTGCTGTGTCGCATCTCCTAGTCGTATTTCAGAGAGCTGCGAGAGTTGCGTAGCTGTAGCTACGAGCACTCCTGACAGATCATATAGGTAGAGGGAGAAGTCAGACGGCGTGTACTCACTCGGGTAGAGAGCGAGACGCTCTCCTGAGCGAATGATACGTGTCTGAGTCGCCTCTAGTACGTTGGAGATCCCATTATCCCTGCCAGGCCAGGCATCTAGTAGATCCACTTTCCACCCCTTCGTGACAGCCTGCTGTGCGTCGGGCGTCTGGGCGAGTGGATTTCTCTTGATGAGTAGCCACTTCTTCCACCAAGCTGTACGCTCGCTAGCCTCTATGGTGTGGATATCCGGTAGCGCCTTCAGTATAGCCTCTAGAGCTGAGTCAGACAGCATGCACCCGTCTAGAAATAGAGAGAAGAGCTTCGGTACGGGGCGTATGTCTAACTCCTGAATCGGATTGTCCGTGAGCCACAAGAGGTATAGCTCGGGGCTGTGAGACAGGTCTAGCTGTGAGAGCTTATTGTAGGAGAGCAGGAGCTCTTTGATCCCCTTGACGGGAGATAGGTCTAGATGCGACAACTGGTTGCCCTCGGCAAAAAGGTAGTCAAGTTGCTCCACGGGCGTAAGATCCAGTTGCTGAAGTTGGTTGTTGCTACATCGGAAGTCTTTGAGCATGGGGATACCCGCAAGACTGATAGAGGTCAAGTCGTTGTCCTGAACTTCTAGTCTGTCTAGCTGAGGCAAGAGAGGTAGCGAGAGGCCCGTTAGCTCATTGTTATTGAGGAATATCTGTCTCAGCTCGTCCTTAGCTCCCCAAGTGATGGATACGCTAGGGATGTTTGAGAGGTCGAGCACTCTAAGGTCGCTGTGCGGAGTTAGATCCCACGTAGTGATCTGGGTGTCGTGAGCAAAGAGCTGCTGGAGTGCTCCGTTTTGTGAGATGTCTAGCTGAGTCAAGGGATTGCCCTCACAATGTAGCACGGTCAACTGCTTGAAGTGCCGCAGATCTAGTGCAGAGATCTCGTTGTACTCACAGCGCAGCGCTATAAGGCTCTGTACAGGAGATAGATCAAGCTCCTTAAGTTGGTTGTTTTGGCAGACCAGCATATCTAGAAGAGGGGCATTCTTCAGATCGAGCTCCGAGAGCCGATTGGCAGCCACGTTGAGCTCCATCAGACGGAAGCAAGCTGTGACATCTAGTCGGCTGAGGAGATTGTTCTGACAGTAGAGGAACTTCAGCCCTTGCAGCTGAGAGAGATCTAGACTATCCACCTGCTGAGACCTCTGATCACTGCCTATATAAAGGGATAGAATACCCTCGGGAGCCTCACACCAGACGCGTATCCAGCCGTCACCATGCACCTCACCTTGTATGCCATCGACGCCATAGTTGTCCGACTCATAGTCTACCCGCTCGCCATCACCCCAGTCGATGGCAATAGGCTGGCGACAATGGATCCCGAGGGTGAAGATGCTCCCCTCTGGTAGCGTCGTGTGTATCGTGATGGCCGGTGTATCCTGAGCAAGCGCCCCTGCCATAGTGAGGAGCAGGAGGCTCAGCAGGAAGATTGTCGTCCGTCTCATAGATTATCTCTTCAGATGATTACTCTTTGGGTAGAAACTCTCCGCGAGGTGCAAAGTCTAGAACTACAATCTTATCCACTTCGATCCCTAGGTCTCCACCCGTGCCAGGCATGATCATGAGATCGTACTGGTCGCCTTTGCTAGAGAGAAATGTGCCCTCCTCGCTAGCTGTCGGAGTTGTATAGCCACTCTCTGTGAGGCTCGCTACGAAGCTCTCCGTGAGCGAGACCTTGCCGTCTGCCTCTTGAAAGACCTTATCATAGTTGTCCAGCACAGCCCAGTACTCGTTGAGCTCTCCAGCTCCATCCTTGGAGACGAAGTAGATACGCATGATAATCGGAGACTGATTGACTCGGTACACATACATATGTTCAAGCCCTTGAGAACCAGACAAGTCACTGTCTAAGGTCGTCCCCGCAGACGCTTCATAGGTTGCTATCTGCTCCTTGTTAGAGCCAAAGGGTATGGGACTCTCAGGGATCGCACCGCTTGCGCCTGCAGTAGACAGCTGTAGGGTTGCCACCTTCGTCGTCTGCTTACCCTCTGCAGATATGCCGAAGACGAGCAAGACATACTCCGTATTAGGCTTCAAGTCAGAGATCGTAATCGACTGCACACCTCTTAAGGTACTCTCAGGCTTGCTCCAGTCGACATCGTCAAACATCTCCGCATTGAAGATGATATCAGCGACAGCGTTTTCGTCAGAGTCATACTCAGCGTACTGATCTTTGGTAAAGTATCCCCAAAAGTAAGAGGTGCTCAGGTTAGAAGGCGTGACCTGTATGGTTAGGGACTGAGACGTCTGCTCTGTCGCAAGTAGCTCAAAGGTAGTATCATCTATCGGCGTGAGAGCGGCGGTAGTCACCACCTGCTTGTGCAGCGGAGTTGTCACACGTCCTGTCTCATCCAGCCCGAAGACGCAGATATAGTACTCAGTCTCGCTATACAGATCCTCCTCGGTATGCGTGGCTGGTCCCTGCTTGAGGATCTCTTTTAGATAGTCGGTGAACTCCTTCCCGTTGGCTTTTGCCATCGTACGTAGTACCTGAATCTGGTTGTCTAGATAAGCTTTTTCAGTAGAGAAAGTCTTGTCGTAGTGCGCCTTATTGTCCAGCCCGACGTAGTAAGTCGTCTTACTGTCTGAGGGTACGACAGATAGGGTGACAGACGAAGCCGTCGCAGAGACATCCTTGATCTCGAAAGTTGTGATCGCAGGTGTCTCTACCGTTGTAAAGCGTATGCTGTCCACCTCAGCAATGTCAAACGTCCTCTTGATGACCTGCTGATTCTGATCGTGAGAGTAGATGACCAATTGCTTGGGGGACTCATTTTGAGCCAATAGTGAATAACTTAAAGTGAGGAGGGTCAGCAGCCCGCTTAGCAGGGGCCGAAGTAAGGAGCGTGTCATAAGTATATCTAGTAGTTAGAGGGTTAGGCATAGGAGTGAGGCCTCTGTTCTAGCTCTTCGATCTCCCTTGCTATGATCACAAAGATACGTTTTTTTAGTATAGGCGAGAGCGACCAGTCAGCTCCGATTACTGTGAGAATGTTCGGTTTCGCTCCAATTCCTACCGAGCAAATCTCAAATCTCTACCGAGGAAATGAAAAATCCCTACGTAGGCGAGAAATGAAACTTCGGAGGAATCAAATGAAACTTCGGAGGAATCATTTCGTCCCTACGTGGAGAATAAAAAATAGCCACGTGGAGATTTGGAATTCTCCACGTGGCTATTGAATTAGAGGTTAGAAATTAGAGACATGTAGCGATTTGTTGGAACGTACGGCTCGTATTGCTTTGATACAACGGATGCCCTCACGCTGGACGTCACTACATCATCGTTACTCGTTTCATCGGACTACCCAATTTGCGAAATCCAGACCGATAAATGCTTGTAGCATAGTACCATCCAATTACGTATATTTGCTTGTGAATAGTTCGAGATACTCCTTCATTCCTTGCTTCTTATCAAGAGACAAATTACCAACCTAAAACAGATATAAGTCATGAAAACAGCTACAAAAACATTGTTCTGTGCCTTGCTTCTGATATTGCCACTCTTGGCTACCGCTCAGGCTACTGGCGATGAGATACAGACTACAACTCCGACGATTGTGCTCACCACAGAGACTTCCGTCGGAGACACCATTTGGCTCTCCTTCGAGACGGATGATTGGGAGGATCCAATTATCGAGGGACTCACACCCACGGGCGAATCAACATTCGCTGGTAATCAGTATACGGTAACTTCGCCTACTATCAAGCTCATGGGGGAGATAACCGACTTGGGATGCCAAGAGATTAAGCTCACAGCAATAGATCTATCAGGTATCTCATGTCTACAACAGCTCAACTGCTCGGGCAACCAGCTCACAGAGCTAAATATAGGAGATAACACAGCCCTATCGATGCTTTACTGTCAGCAAAACAAGCTCCAGCAGCTGGACCTATCCAAATGTAAGGATCTATACGAGGTCTATTGCTTTGATAACCAGCTTCAGAGCCTCAAGCTAGGAGCTAGCCTTCCCTCTTTTACAATGCTCAAGGCTGCTAACAATCAGCTGACAGCCATCGATCTGAGTGGATGTCCTAACGTAAAGGTGGTAGACCTAGGGACTAACAATATAGACCACCTAGACCTAGCCAACAATGGAGCTATTACCTGGCTGCTCGTAGCCAACAACAAGCTCACGGATATAGACCTCTCTGCACAGACCAAGCTCGTACGACTAGACTGCTATAACAACCAGCTCTCCTCACTAGACCTCTCTCGGCTCGAGCAGCTCACTGTACTAGCCGCCGAGAGCAACCAGCTACAAGAGATCGATGTGTCGCACTGCCCTAAGCTACAGGTGATGTCTGTAGAGCATAACGTCATAAAGACGATGGACTTGTCTCAAAATCCTGAGTTGAAAAGTATCTGGTGCATAGAGAACCGCATCTACCCCAACGATATGCAGGCTCTCGTGACATCTTTGCTGCAAAAAGAGGGTGCCAAACTGGTCGCTGTCAATACACATAGCGACAAAGAGCAAAACGTAATCCTCAAAGCACAAGTAGCAGAGGCAAACGCCAAGGGATGGACTGTCTACGATTTCAACCCTGAGACCAAGGATCTCATCCCATATGAGGGAAGCGATACGACATTCCTCCACGTGACACTATCTGTCGGAGAGGGTGGCACAGCAAAAGTCCTAGAGGTGACTGATCCTGAGCGGGTCCCCTTTGCTACAGAGATAAAGATAGAGGCGACACCTGACGAAGGCTATGAGCTAGAGAGCATCAAGGCTGGAGATCAGGACATAACGGAAGACAAAGTCTACCTAGTCACCAAGGATGTAGAGATCACTGTCACATTTCATCGTGTCAAGAGCATAGCTGATCCGACTAAGAGACAGGAGCTCACGATTACGCCCAATCCTGCAAGAGACTTAGCCAGAGTGTATGGCCTCAAGCCTTACAGCGACATCTCTATCTATACACAGGAAGGTAAGCGCATGGCAACCATTGAGGCGGATGATCTGGGACAAGGCGAGATAGACCTGTCTAGTTATCCATCGGGTAAGTACCTTGTGATCGCCGAGGAGCATAACGGATGGCTCATCGTACGATAACACAGTTGACTAGAGCCTCCCGACACGCTCCGCTTATGTCAACATCGTAGCTCTGCGGAGTGTCTCTCCCCCCTCGACCCCGTAGGTCCACCCATGACTAACCTGTTGTGGATGAGGCTTACGGGGTCTGTCTTTAGGCTCAGTTGAGTTAGGCTTCTACGTCGCAGTATGGCTAGCAATTCTTCGCGTTTCTCTTGCAGTTAAACTTAGAAAGATAGGAGTTACGTCTAAGCAAAACTCTCTCTCTTTCTAATAGTCCCAGCTTACAGTGAAGCGATGCGTGATCTACCGCAAGGCATCTATATCGTGGACAATCGCAAGGTGATCGTCCCGTAAGAGCGAGCTCGAAATGAGAGCGAGCACATCGTAGGCTCTACTCTTTTGTCTCTGATGTTGTTTTGATGACATATTCCCACAGCGGATCCGCTCCAAGCTGGGTTGTATCCTTAGTCTGAGGAATAGATCTATCGGGAACAAGTCTCTTCTCTCCACATCTTGTCTGATCTGGACGCACAAAAGACTTACTGCTAGTATAACCCTTAAAGCCACTGTTGGGTAGCGTGAATCCGATTACATCTCCATAGTGGCAAGGGGCGAAGGCACAAGGTGAGCTAGCATCTTCAAGGATAAGGGCCACCCCTGCATCCTGTGCTACAGTTGCGAGCATCCCAGCACTACTGAAGGTCTTCTCTCCAACGAATATGTAGACGTCTCCCTTAAAAGTTCGTCGAGGAGTGTGGCTCTGATCGCGAGACATTTGACTTTGACCATCTGTAAGGATCAGGTCACTAAAAGTCTTTCCATCGATCATCTTCCCAGAATATTCTTTCGGAATCCTCTCGGACAGGGAGGGGCAGTTACTTCTCCATAACTCAGATACTCGTAGGTGATATGTATAGTGTGAGGTGCCCTCTTTTTGCGAAGGTAAATACTGAAGTAGCATATCGCCAAGCATGCTACTCCCTCCTGAATTGTAGCGAAGATCTATGATCAGTGTGTGCGTATGAAGCGAATCCATCTCTTGAAACATCTGATCAATAAAGTCCGAAAAGCGAGGTAGAGAGGATAGGTATGCCTCCTCTTGAGGGGTTAGTTTATATCCACTTGGCTTAGAACTAGTAATGCGACTATACTCAGACTGATAGTCTTTCATAGCGTTCATCTGGAGGTAAGCAACTCCTGGAGCTGCCATCACGTCATACCAGTACAGAGCTTTGCGTGGAGCAGTAAGCGTGCTGTAATGTTTCGCATTTGGGCTGCTATACAACTCCACTCTATCACTCACAGATATGGGCGAGATAAAGATGGAGTCCATATCAGCAAATGTAACTTTCAAAGTATCCAAGCCTAGAGATCTCCAATAGATACAGAATGAACCCAAAGCACTTACTTGCGAGAGCGAGTACTGCACATTGTCTGCACTAATATAGCGCCTGAGTGTGTCGACAACATCTAGGATGGGGATGTCACAGATGGACTTAATCTCCTTTCCGACATAGCTCTGAAGGGTCTTAGGTGCTGTCATGAGACGCACGGTAGGGTACTCTTCGATCCCTAGCCTAATTGGGTAGTAAGTTTTAAACAGAGCGGTATCAAGAGTCAGCGTAGTGTGACCGTCACCCATCAAACTCGTAAATTGCTGAAGAAGAAGGTACGAATCGGAAGGGGTATCGATATGCTTGGCTAGCTGATAAAACTTAGCTAGTTCACTATCCAGACTAATCGCAAAGCCCTCCTCAAGCATTTTGGGATGACTCTCTTTTAGAAGTTTACCAAGCACTTGTAGATCCCTTTGTGTGGCATTCTCCTCTTGGGTTAGAGTAGCTGAGCTGGGGCTGTCTGCAAATGTGATAACGTCTTGAGCGTAAGCGTTGAACGCTAACAGACATAGACATAACGATCTCAGTAAGTAGGGGACAAATCTACTCGTCATAATGGTAGGACTTTGTGTGATTGATGAGTGAAACTCTTGATAGATTGAATACTGGAGTAAAGGTACTCATAACTTGTGAGAAGGAGAGACTAGCACTCGATTTCGCAAGTCAAGTAGTCCGCTGGGATGTGTAACCCTTTGCTTTCTAAGTTCATATGCAAGTAAAATGCGAAGTTTTTTCTC